>Ga0210399_10000299_pt1 | contig 40276 bp, 39 predicted proteins | sample IncBWC14MmetaG_FD_150865 | JGI IMG/M metagenome (GOLD analysis project Ga0210399, IMG submission 150865) | Forest soil microbial communities from Barre Woods Harvard Forest LTER site, Petersham, Massachusetts, United States - Inc-BW-C-14-M | ecosystem: Environmental > Terrestrial > Soil >... | reverse complement strand
GGCTACGGCCCAAGGGTTTCAATAGGAATTTCGGTAATCGATTAACAAAGAAGCAGAACGATCATGTCAGCATACATTGTCTTCATGAGAACTAAAACCATCGATCAAAAAGAGCTCGGCAAATATCGGGCTGGAATCAAAGCAACGATGAAGGGTCATCCTAGGAGACCCGCGTCTGATCAACCTGATCCGGCGCTGGCTGAAAGCAAGCGTTCTGGAAGATGGGGAGATCCACGCGAACGAGGAAGGCACCCCACAAGGTGGTTCGATCAGCGTAATGCTGAGTAACGTGTATCTGCACTATGCGCTCGATCTGTGGTTCGAGCGCGTGGTCAAGCCTCGGTTACGGGGCGAAGCCTATTTGGTGCGGTACATTGACGACTTTGTGTTGTGCTTCCAATATCGCGCAGATGCTCTACGTGTCCAGAAAGCACTGTGCCAGAGACTGAGTAAGTTTGGTTTAACTCTGGAATCGACCAAGACCAAGCTCGTTGAATTTGGTCGCTTTGCGCAGCGACACGCAAGCAAGCGTGGTCGTAAACGCCCAGAGACGATTTACTTTCTGGGGTTCACGCTGTATTGCACGCGCAATCGGAAAGGCAACTTTCGGGTTGGGCTGCGTACGGAAAAGTCACGCCTGCGGCGCGCGTTGATGCGCTTGCAAGACCAGATGCGGCGAATGCGGCACTTATCGATCCTGGAGCAAACCGACTGCCTCAATCAAATGCTCCGCGGTCACTATGCGTACTACGGCATCGCCGGGAATATACGGGCGTTGCAGCGGGTCCATCGGGCCGTGGAACGTTACTGGCGCAAGATGCTAAGCAGCCGGAGCTGGCAAGGGCAGGTCTGGTGGAAGCAATTCCAGCAGATCAAGGAGCGGTTCCCGTTGCTGCGACCAAAGCTGTATCTCCCTTACTCGGAGCTGCAAGCTATCGCCGCGCTGTGAAGCAACTTCTGACGAGCGTAGTGCGGGAAATCCGCACGCTACGTTCTGTGGGAGCCGGGGCGCGGGCGACCGTCCCCGGCCACCCGGTGGCGATCAGTGATGATCGTCCCTACCGCGACAACTATCGGGGGTAAAGATGAGAACGGGAGATCCAGGCGTTGTTAGCAAGAGATCTCCCGCTGTGGCTCTTTTTTATTTGAACAGTTTTACGCATACAGCGCCAAGCTGCTGCTGTAGCGTGTTCTTGCGCTTCTTCCGACTCGGCGTCCTTGCCTTTGAGGTAGGCGAGTGTCACGTCCTGGCCAAGGCGAATATCGCAAATTTGATCCGGAGCCGTTGAGGCTGACTTCCGGATTGCCGACAAACCATCCAGAATCGCTGCATCCGCCGCAATGTGCTTGCGTAGGACTATAATTACGCGCACCGATGGCCCTTACGCCTGGCAGCAAGCTCGGCCCGTATGAAATTCAATCGTCGCTAGGCGCCGGCGGCATGGGCGAGGTCTATCGTGCCCGTGACTCTCGTCTCAAACGGGAAGTGGCGATCAAAGTTTTGCCGCAAGCGCTTTCCCTTGACGCCGACCGGCTGCGCCGTTTTGAGCAAGAGGCCCTGGCCACCGCTGCCCTGAACCATCCTAATATTCTGGCGGTATTCGACATTGGCACGAGCGAAGGCTCGCCTTACGTGGTGTCTGAACTACTTGAGGGAGAGACACTGCGGGAGCGCCTGCGCAGTGGACCGATCGCGGTACGCAGGACTTTGGACTACGCTTTGCAAATCGCGCATGGACTGGCCGCGGCCCACGAAAAAGGGATCATTCATCGCGACGTCAAGCCGGAGAATCTATTTCTCACGAAAGACGGGCGGGTCAAGATCCTGGATTTCGGGTTGGCCAAGCTGGCTCAGGCCGAACCCGGTGTCCACACCTCACTGCCAACCGTGACGCACGGCACGGAGGCGGGCGTGGTGCTGGGAACGGCGGGGTACATGTCGCCCGAGCAGGTGCGTGGCATGACCCTGGATGCGCGCTCCGACATCTTCAGCTTTGGGGCAATTCTGTACGAGATGCTCTCAGGCAAACAGGCATTTCACGGGGACACGCCCGCCGATACGATGAGCTCGATCCTGAAAGAAGACCCTCCGGACTTGAGCGAAACCAATCGCAATGTTTCCCCGGCGCTGGAGCGCATTGTGCAACACTGCCTGGAGAAGAACCCTGAGGCTCGCTTCCATTCCGCCAGCGATATTGCGTTTGATCTCGACCAGCTTTCCGGGATTTCCGGCACAACGGCAAGTGTAACGCCGGTTGCGGTTGTGCGGTCGCGTCGCAGGCTTCTGGTCGGGCTCGCGAGTGGTCTCGGGCTCGCGTTTGTGATACTTGGTCTCGGTTGGTGGCTCGGCAGGGCCAGCGTTCGCGCGCCTCTGGCCGAGTACCAGCAGATCACTTTTCGCACGGGTTACATCGGGAATGCCCGGTTTACGCCCGACGGCAGCATTGTTTACAGCGCATCGTGGGAGGGAGGGGAAAACCAGCTGTACATGGCTCGTACGGATGATCCGGGCGCGCGCGAACTGGGGCTGAAGGATGCAGAACTGCTTTCGATCTCCAAGAACGGAGAGCTAGCGGTTCGGCTCAACACGGTGTCTTACGGTGGCTACGCGCGAAGCGGGACGCTGGCCAGGGTTCCGCTGAGTGGGGGAGCGCCACGAGAAGTACTGGACAATGTGCAGGACGCGGACTGGGCCGCGAACGGCGAAAGTATGGCGGTTGTTCGTTACGTTCCGGAAAACCATCACTGGCGTTTGGAATATCCCATTGGCAAGTCGCTGTTCGACAGCATTAACTGGATCAGCCACCCGAAGATCTCGCCGGACGGCAAGTGGGTGGCGTTTGCCGACCATGAGAACCCTGGCGGCGACGACGAGGGTTCGGTCGCGGTGATTGGTTCGGACGGCAAGGACAAAGCGAAGAAGCTTTCTTCGGGCTGGACCGCACTGGAAGGAATTCTCTGGTCTCCAGCGGGCGATGAGATCTGGTTTACGTCAACCAGCGGCGGCAGCGCCACGAACCCGCGCGCCGTAGGCCTCTCGGGCAAGCTGCGAACGATCACCAACGTGCCCGGAGGGGTGTGGCTGGAAGACCTGCGAAATGGAACGGCGCTGATGGTGACGCATCAGACACGGGTTGGGATTCGGGGTATGGCGCCGGGTGGAAAAGAGGAGCGAGAACTGGGGTGGTTCGGATGGTCGGAGCTGAGCGATGTCAGCCGGGACGGACGGAAGATCCTGTTCGACGAGGAAGGCGATGGCGGTGGACCAAATTACACCGTGTTTCTGCGCGATACAGATGGGTCGGCTCCGGCACGCATTGGCGAGGGAAACGCGATGGCCATCTCGCCCGATGCAAAATGGGTGATCACGAAACCCCCGAAGGGGGGACCTCTGAGCCTGGTGCCGACGGGGGCGGGCGAGTCGAGGCAGCTTACGCACGATGCCATAAGCTACGATGCGGTTCGCTGGCTACCGGACGGCAAGCGCCTGCTGGCCGTTGGGATTGAAGCCGGGCACGGTGCACGTGACTACCTGATTGATCTGAGTAATGGCAATGCCAAGCCGATCACTCCGGACGGCATCGCCGGTGTGCAACTCTCGCCGGACGGCAGGAGCACGGCGGTGCTGGGACCCGATGAAAATGGGGAGTTTGGCTGCTTGAGGGGAGCGGTATTCGTCTAATCCCAGGGCTTGACTCGAGCTACTACGTGACTGGTTGGTCGCCAGGCGGGGAGGCGGTGTATGCAACCTCCAGCCGGGCGAACGAGAAGACGGCGAAGGTCTACCAGGTAAATACAGTTACTGGCAAAATGGAGTTGTGGAGAACCTTCGGGGCAGAAGCGGGCGCGGGAGTCAGGGGGGTTGGTCGGCTTCATCTTTCAAGTGACGGGAATGCGTACGCATACAACTGCGTGCGGGTGCTGTCAGAGGCGCACGTGGTGACTGGATTGAAGTAGGACTTGCCCTCCCAGATAGACTGTCGGGCCGAAACGGCTGCGACTTTCTGCAGCAACCGAGACCAGGACTGCTGATAAAAAGCAGGGCCGTTGTGTCTGCTCCTGTGCTTTCCTCTTGCAGTACTGGTCTTCTCCTTGTCAGATGGCGTGCAGCCGAGTTCGTAGATTGACGCTTCATTCTGCCGTTCCGGCATCACCTGTTGGCCTTGTCTCGCGATTACGGATGTGTGACGGGCAAACCTTACCTTATCGATTAGGGAAGGTTTGCCGACCAATTGGGACTCGCAACGCCTCTAGCCGCCATCAAGCGTTCGAGGGGCTGTCCGGCTTGATGTTTTGGTTGAGTCGCAGCACGTTGTTTGGGTCGTACTTTTTCTTGATCTCTACGAGACGAGCGTAGTTCGGTCCATAGCTCGAACGAACCAGTTGCTCACTCGTATCGCCCAACTGGTTGACGTACACTCCATGCGCAAAGGGCTGTAAATTATCGCGCGTAGCCTGGACCCATCGCACCACTTCCGCCTTCACCGCGGGAGTGTTCCAGACACGGGCGATGTCTATTTCATAACCCGGCTCCCGGAGAGCAAATGCGGTGTCGGTCACACTTACGCGGCTGATAGCCCCACGCAACGGCACAATGATCACTTTGCACGTGGCTGGCGCATCGTTGATCGCCGTAGTAATCGCCGCAATGGAAGCTCCGCTAAGTTCGCGAAGAAGGAGATCTGTTTGGAAGTGCGCAACCGGCGCTGCAAGAAAACCACCGGCCGCCTGAGCATCCAGGTAGGACATGATCCTGACGCTGTCATCCTGCGGCTTGAAGGCGCGCAGCGACCGGAGCAAGTCATTTCCCATTCGTTGATCGCCGCAATAGCAGACATCGACTTTGAGTCTTCGGCCCTGTTCGGACGGCAACAGCTGGGCAAACGCGTCCATTTCATCCGGGGCCCCAGCGAGAAACTTAACGAATGCCTGCAGCAACTCTGGAATCCGTCCCGCCGGATAGGTGAGGGCACCAGACAGAACCTGATTCACCGGATGGAGTTGGTACTCCAGCGCCGTGACCACACCAAAGTTGCCTCCTCCACCACGAATGGCCCAAAAAAGATCTGGATTGGACTTCGGGCTGGCTTCGACCTGCCTCCCGTCAACGGTGACCACTTGCACCGATAGCAGGTTGTCGCATGCTGCGCCATACTTCTCCATCAAGCGGCCTTCTCCGCCTCCGAGCGTCAGGCCGGCAATGCCCACCGTCGGGCATCCGCCTGACGTGGTCGCGAGCCCAAAGCGCCGAGTCGCTGTGTCGAGGTCACGCACGAGAGCGCCGGCCTCGGCGCGGGCCACTCGTTTGCCGGTGTCTACTTCGACTCCTTTCATCGCGGAGAGGTCGATTACTACGCCGCCATCGCACATTCCGAATCCGAGACGGCTGTGGCCTCCAGCGCGAACAGCCAGGGACAAATGCTTGGTCTGGGCAAATTCGAGAGTACGCGCGACATCGGAGGGACCCGCGCAGCGCACGATCACTGCAGGATGCCGATCAAATGCCCGGTTGAAGATTGAGCGCGCCGCGCTGGCGAGCGACCCGGAAGTTACGCCCCGAAACAAGTTTTCAACGACGCGGGCCAAGTCAGCTTCGAGGAGATCGCCGTTGATCTCCTCCAAGCCCGTTTCTTGTTCTTATTCTATTCAGTTATGTCTGAACCTGGACCGTGGCTTTCCCCACGGGGCGCAAAGGCACCGCTGGCTCTGGAGAGCGAGAAGTTAAAGCCAGCAGTTCGGGCAAAATTCCGTCCTTCTCAGGGATCAAGATGATACGGGCCTTGCTCTCGACGATCTTCTGAATCTCGAGAATCTCGAACATGGCACCTTCGACTTGCGGATCAGCCGCAACTTTGTTTAGCGCCTCACCGACAATGCGCGGACGCATAGCGGCGGCTTTAGCGAATTCGACCGCGGCCTGGCGCTCGGCCGTGCTCGTGATGATGCTGACCTGATTCGCTCCGTCCTGCTTGATGGCCGATGTCACCTGGCGCAGCCGGTTCACTACCTTTTCTTCGATTTGCTTGATCATCTGGCTGTCGCGGAAGTGCACCTTGCGGATGTACACCGAACCCAGCTTGTATCCCCACTCGTGAGATTGTGGAGAAACCTCGGCGCGCACCGTCTGGCTCATCGCGTGGCGGTTCTGCAGTAGGTCAGCAAGCTTCAAGTTGCTGAGGCAGCGCACAGTGGAATTACTGACGTTGGTAGCCAGCGAGCCTCGCGGATCGGCATTCTTGAACAAGAAGGCCACGGGATCGCTAATGAACATTTCGTACCAGATGCCGATGCCCATAGGCGCGCCTTCTTCCGAATTCACCGGCTGGCTGCGCAGGTATTGCTGGTCGATGCGCATATCCAGCACATAGAGGCGGCCCAGCCAGCTCACAATCGGCGCCTGCAGGCCAAGTTTGAACAGCAGAATGTGCAACCCGGGTTCATCGAGAATCGCGACTACCTTGCCGAACAGCACATAAACATTGCAGGTGCGCTCTTCCACAATCGCGTAGACGCCGAAGAAACGCAGCAGCCAGAAAATCGCCGGCACGAGCACGAAGCACGCCACAAACGTTGCCACCGCCGCGATAAGCAGATTCATTGCTTAGTCTCCAGAACAACCTGCTGCGCATTGCCAAAAAGGCCGAGGCGCACGTTACGCACGTAGGCTCGCAAGGCCCCTTCACCCGTGCCCTTTAATTCGGACAGCTGGCTAGCCAGAGAAACCAGCGGCTGCACCTCCGCCTCGGCTTTCAGGGTTTCGATCTCGGCCGCTCGTTTCGATTGTTCAATGCGTTGGTCAGCCGTGGCCTGGGCTAGACTCACGTCGGACGACACCATATTGTGCGCGGTATTGATCGCCGCCAATGCCGACTCGACTTCCGGTGGCGGATCAATGCCGGTGATCAGCGAGGCGTCGAGCACGATGCCATAGCGAGCCTCCGACGTGCTGCACTCGCGATCCATGTGTTCGTTCAGGTCGCGAAGATTTTTGCGCAGGTCATTGATAGAAACCCCGCCGCTTCCAACCTCCGGAGCGCCGGGAACTGCGGGCGCTTCGAAGGTGGCAATGCGCTCACGCAACACGGAAACAAAATAGCCCATCACGTGAGAGATCGGACGCTTGGCGCCGAACAGGTTCGCGTAAAGATTCCGCTCGGAGATGTGGTAGCGGATCTGCCCAGTCAGCCCGGTATTAAGCTGATCCTTCGTGACCGCATCGACGACCGTGCCCGATTGATTCGCGCCGGGAGCGTCGGGATCGAAGGCCATATTCACGGTTTGGGTAGCGATGGAAACTTTGTAGATTTTTTGCCATGGCCACTTGAAATAAGGACCGCCCGGCATGATCACGCGGACCTGGGGATACCGATAGCGCTGTTTCTCGTCGGCGTCGAGCCCGGCTGAGATGGGATCGTTCAGGGTGGTCGCTCCGGGGATACGGTCCGCCCGCCCGAAGTTAGTCTTCACTGCGCGTTGGTTCTGATCGACCGTGTAAATACCGCCGGCCAAGTAGCGAACAAGAAACCAGACGATAAGACCGATGAAGATTCCGACGAGAATGTCCGGGTCCATTGAAAATTGCTCCTTAGCGCCACCATACATGATGAACTTAACGCGGGCTTCCAAAACTCCTCCCGAGTGGGATTGCAAGAGGAGATTCCCCCGCAGTTCGGGGGCTGAGCGAGAAGCTACCGCCCGAAGGTCCTCGAAGCCCGTCTATGGACCTCGTTGATCCACTGCTCCCGGAAGTCGTGACCGCGATTTTCTAGCGCATTCCCTTGGCCAACCGCGCACTGCCGGGACTTCTCCGCAACAACAGCATGGCAGAAGCGCCAATTGAAGGGCCTGGAACCAGCATGAGAAATGTCCACCGCCAAGAACCCAGGAAACCAGCCATCCGAGGCACCAGCCAAATTGCCAACACGGTAAGCGCAAATCCCAGGCCGAGCTGAACTGAAAGTGCGGTTCCGACGAAGCGCTGGTCGGCAAGTTCAGTAATCATTGCGGAAAACTGGGCGGAGTCACCGATGACAGAGACGCCCCAGATCACCAGGATCATGATGAATAGCCATGACGGCCCACCAAAGGCAAACCCGATGGCAAGGGCGCAGGCTCCGGACGCGATCATCATCCCAGCGGTCGTCGCTGTGCGTCCGATACGATCTGACAGAATCCCTCCCAGGAGGCAGCCGAACGCCCCCGTCCCGATCGTCACGAAAGTGAGGAAAGACGCCCGGCCGAGCAACCACACGTGCTGGGCTCCAAGGGCCTCGTTCACGTACACCAGAAGCCATGCCCACATTGCATACAGCTCCCACATATGTCCGAAATAGCCGAGATTGGCCAAGAGGAGATCTCGATCGCGGAAAACAGCCCCAGCCTGCCGCGGATCGAATATAGCGCGTCCAAAGGGATAGGGTCCCTCGCGGGCGAAGAGCCAAAGAAGCACTCCTCCGACCGACGTGGCAAGCGTGGATATCTTGACGACGAATCGCCAATCCACCGCAGCGGAAAGACTGCGAAAAAGATGCGGCATGGACGATCCGATGGTTAGCGCACCGACCACCGCCCCGAGCGCAATACCTCGATCACGGTTGAACCAAGTGGATACCACCTTAAGAGCGGGCGGATAGACACCCGCCAAAGCAAATCCCGTTACGATTCGAGCTGCAACAGCGCCCACGGGACCATGCGCCGTCAGAAGCGTCGCATTCGCTGCTGCCGCCAGCAGGGCAGACACAGCCATCAGCCAGTTGAGACGGACAATGTCGGGAAGATTGACTAGGCTCGCGGCCAAGGCGCCACAGACGAAACCGATCTGCACGCCAATCGTCAACCAAGAGATGGCGAAAGGCGAAAGGTGCCATTCTCGCTTCAATTCGGGGGTGATGGCTGTCGCCGAAAACCATGTCGTCAGTGACAGGACAATCGCAATTGATAGTATCGCTAGGACTCCCCAGCGCGAAGCGTCAGAACTGCGGTGCAAATCCGATGTGCAGGTCGACGGCGTGGTGTGCACGTGGCTTCGGTATCTCCGGAGTTGGGTGGTGGCTTGGCTCCAGTCTACTCGATCAAGAAGCGAGTTGGCCTTGGGTCACCGGGCCGACTCGGGTCGACCGGTCGACCAGGAGTTTTCTCGGGCCAGACGTCGGCTTGGGGGAAGTTTGAAGCTTCACTTGGAGCTTGCAGCTGATTGCGTGCGGAATCAATCAAGGAAGAAGGCGGGGTCAGGGTAATTGACCTCCCACGGCGCCATCAGAATGCATGTTTTCGAGAATGTCGACGAATTACTCGGCCGATCTGAAGACCCGTGTAGAACCCTGCATTTTCGGAGGCACACTGGATTGCTCGCAGTGCGGTTGTGCCATCAGCAGCGGCTTACATTGGTTGAAAGATCTCCATTTTGGACCGCTAAAGATCGCGCACCTGGCGTACGGGTCAGCAGCGATTGGATCCCACGTGGGCCGGCTCCGAAAAGGGTACCAGGGTGAACCAAGGTGGCGCGACACGCCGGCCTCAAAACTGGTCAACATCGAGCCGAGTTCTTTGAAATAAGCGGGAAGATCGCCAGGCTCGCGCAGTCAAAATGGGGCGCGATCCGGGTCTCCGGGAGTCTCTTCCCAATTGCTCATGATCCTCCCGGGATCAGGGCATCTCCCCGCGGGCACCATGTGCGAACGCCCAGCAAACGGTTCGCATACGATCGCTACCCGCCCGCTAACTTCTTCCTCGCCACCGGACGCGCAAATGCATTCGTCGGACCGTGTCCGTTATTGGCCATCACCTTGCCGTAATATTCCTTCGCACGCGCAGCGTCGCCACCCTTTTCATATGACTGTGCGATTAGCACCAGGATGAACGGGTCGTCCTGGCTCGCTTTCTCTAGTTCCGTGATTGCCGTCTTGTAGTCGCCGCCATAGAACGCCACATATCCGGTGAGATAGGGAAAGAACTGTGCCTGGTTCGGATTGTTCGCTTTCTCGAGCGCCGCTTTCGCAGAGGCGACCTGCTTCTGTGCTTCGTCGCCCTGTCCGCGGCGTGCGGCAATACGGGCCTGGGCGTGCGCCCAGCGGAATGCCCACAGGTTCTTGTCGGCGTCCTTCATGTCCATCTTGCGCATCGCGGTGTCATAGCCGGTCTTGTACCAGTTTGCGGCACCGTCGATATCGCCCGACTCGAGCTTGATGCGGGCCAGTTCATTGGCCACTCCGGCCGCGCCTTCGAAATCCGGCTTCGCCAGCAGCGCGTCAAATACCGGCTTCTCGTATTTTTCCGCCTCGGCCGAATTGCTCTCGAAGGCATAAGAAAACGCCATCACTCGCAGTGCGCGGTTTTTCTGGTCGGCCGGAGCCAGCTCGATCGCTTTCTTCAGGTGCTCGCGTGCGGCCGCATAGTCACCCTTTAGGTCTAGCGCCACGCCCGACTCCAGATGCGCCTCGTACGAATTCGGGGACTTCTGGAGCGCCTGCTCGTACAGCTGCAGTGCCTCATCCTGTTTGCCTTCGCTATTGAGCTTCTGCCCCTGTTTCACCAGGGTTTGCGCATCGTCGGAGGGCGCCGCCTGCGCGCCCGCCGCTTGCCCCATGCAAGTCACTCCCACCACAAGCGTAGCTAAGAAAATCGGAACATAATAACGGAATTTCATGCGCGCGATTATACCGCTGAAGACAGATGGAGACGCGAGAAAGAGCGACCGCAGTTCTAGATGTGCCATCTGCTCTTGGCACGGGCGAAATGGCTGGGCGGCAGTTCGCGTTCGGTGGCTTATCTCATTTGCTTCTTCCGGATGCCAAGTCGCTCGCGACGAGCGTCCGGGCAGTCGTGACCGAGCTGAAGAGCCTAGAGATCCCAGATGCACTTGCCATTCTGAAAGAACGAAATCATTCCGTCCTCGCTGATTCTGAGGACGCTTCCGAAGCGCGAGGCGGAGATAGCGGCCGTAGTACGACCGCCTTCAATGTTCTCGGGGTGCAGGTCCGCCAAGTCCGGGTGACGGAGAATCGCGCCGAATGCTAAGAGATTGGAAGCGCGGTCGAGAACGATTCCGCCATCGATCCGCGCGATGGTCTCCAGAACTGCGCTTGGGACATCGAGCACTCGCTTCTGATGCAACAAATAGTGGAGCTGGTCCTTTGTGCCGGCAACAGGATGTTTGCCACGATCGGGCAAAGGGGAAAGCAGATCGGTCCTCGATACTAGCTTCCGGGCCATGTTGGGATCATCGAGAACAACCAACAGTCCGCCGCGGCGGTCTTCCGCCAGATTGAGAGCCACGCCAAACAAGCGTTCTGCAAGTTCGGAATTCCCAACGGCCTGAGTCCAGAGGGTGTATTTTCGCTCGGCGTCCGTGAGCCTCCATCGGCCGTCCCAGAAACGGAAGACCTGCACCCCATTGGCAAAAATCTTCATTTCCCCATTGGGCGTAAGAATCATGCAAACATGTCCGCCGCACAACGTGGCCCGGCTGTGGGTTTGATATCGCGCGGGACTGGGCACAGGGAGCTTAATGTCTGAAAGAGGCTGGGCCCACTGTTCAACATCAACGATTTCCACCAGGAACCCATTCTGATCAACCAGGGCGAGAGTCTGCAATCCATCACAGAGCCGATAGAAGCTCCGGATTGAGGTCAAGGCCGGAGAATAATGCAGAGCACCGAAGGGAGTGACTGGCAGCTCATGGCAAGGGTCCAGGTCTTTCCCGAAAAGAAGGACGCCAGTCGAGATACGCCGGTTCTCGTAGGTGCTGAGCGAACTCGTGCGAAGGACCTCGATGGCATCCTCCACTCGATCCGGTCCTTGCCAGACCTTCTGTGCGTACGGAGCCCCGTCGATGAAGGCGGAAACGTACCGATCCTCGGGCAGCCCTCGAAAAAGCTCGAATCGCTGCTCGACCTGGGTAGTGTCAACGATCATCCGATATCGGGAGTCCAAAACCGCGCCGATACTCGTTAGCAGCTTCAACTCCGCTTCAGAGAAAGGTTCATCCCGCGCGAGGGAATATCGGGATCCTAGCCAATTCAAGATCAGCGACGCCCCGACGGAAGTCCGCGCGATGCGATGTTCACCGGGATCCAGGTCAGGTTCAAGCAGGTCGAACTGCGCCGAGGGGAAGAAATAGCCGATACCACCTTCCACCAACTTTCCATACAGTCCGTCGATGAAGGGAGCCGCCTGTTTCTGTTCCGTCATTTTGTCCTTCGGTCCTTCGCTCCGACAAAGTCTTCTTGCTCTGATGACGGCAACGCCTGGAAGGGCTCATTAATGACCATAGGTTTGGTTTGCTTTCCTAGCGACAGGTCCGGTCGAAATCCTATCGATCGCGTTCAGCCGCATACCGGATCTGCAGAAGCTCGAGATCCAGACGGCGCCGGGACGGGCACGTCGGCGTGGGGGTAACACCTGGGGCGTCTTACGTGCCCTGTCGCGCGGGCCATTCATGAGCGCAGCCGACGAAAAAGCCGAGCACTCGTAAAGGTCAACTGTGCTGCGGTCCCCAGCGGCCTGCTCGAAAGCGACCTCTTTGGCCACGAGTGCGGCGCCTTCACGGGTGCAATCACGCAAAAGATCGGTCGGTTTGAATTGGCAGATCAGGGAACGCTGTTCCTGGATGAGATTGGCGACATCCCGCTTCAGCTGCAACCGAAGCTCTTGCGTGTCTTACAGGAACGAGAATTTGAGCGGCTGGGAAGCACTGTGACCAGGAAGGCTAATGTGCGAGTGGTAGCCGCCACTCACCGCAATCTGGAAGATATGATCCAAGAAATAACAGTTTCGTAGCGATCTCTACTACCGGCTTAATGTTTTTCCGATCTACATTTCCCCGTTGCGCGAGCGCCCGGAAGATATCCCGCTACTCGTATCTCATTTCGTTCAGAAGTTTTGCTCGCCGGATGAACAAGACTGTCTCTGCGATCTCACCCGAAACTCTGGAAGCATTAACTCACTATCCATAGCCCGGGAACATTCGAGAGTTACAGAATGTGATCGAACGTTCTGTTGTGTACACCAAAAGGGCAATTTCTCCGTAAAGAAATGCTGCTTAGCAGGACAGCCACCCCATCACAGCTCTTCACGTCAGTCCTTTCGAAGATCTCCGATAGAAGATCGAAAGATCATCGATTCTGCGCTGGCGGAAGCGGGAGGCCGAGTGTCTGGACCGTCGGGTGCGGCAGCCCTGTTAGGGATTCCGCCGTCCACGCGTCTGCAGGTCCAGCGACGAAGGCACGGAATTCACTTCCATCGCTCTGCTTGAGAGTTACGAAACTGCCCATCTCCACAGAGGAATTATTGTCTTCACCTATGATGCAAAAGTCAACAATAATAGCAACGCCGTGAGCCATACCCAAAGCGAAAAAAAAGGCGCTTATTGGGAAACGCTTGGGTTCCAACCCGGCGTTGCGAAATATCGCGCGATCGTCATTTCGGAGACCAATCTAGACCTGCCGAGGCCTGATAAACCCTCTGAGCCCGCGTCTGCCTCATTCTTGTGAAAGTTCATCAACCCTCCCAACTGCTCCAATGCACGAGCGAGGGCCGCAGCTATATCCCTTCGCGAGCAACCCAGAAGAATTGAACAATCGTGCTCGGAATAACGTTGAAGAACCGACATAACGAAAACGAAACGCTCAAACGGTGCGAGTTCGAGGATCGCATAAACCTCAGCCTCTAACGCCAAAGGCACGTAATTCAAGCCGCGAGGCAAAACAGGATTTCGCATAGTCCTCACAGACTGCTGCCTCGGCGCAATAAACCCGATGGCGCTCCGAATGATGGTGCGTCGAGCCCAGGAGCGCGCCCATTCCTTGAATACACGTTTTGCTTTTGTGGATTCCCCGACACCAGCGACAAAGCACTCTTCCGCCCTGTCCGGGTCCCCGGTCAAGAGGAACGAGAGCAGGTAGAGACCAGTCATGTCCTCGGTGAAAATGCGCTCGAAGTCTGCAGTCGACGCGTACGCCACGGAGCCTACGATTTCTTTGGAAGCTTCGCTCGCCATACTCACCCTAGATTGATCATCCGGCAGTTCCACAACACAACGCAACCGAGTCGTCGGTTCAGCTGTTGTCTGAACCGGCGTACTAGTTCGATGCAATGCACCGACAGTCGACTCAGAATCTCGCAACCTGCAGTCTCACAATTGCGATCGCGGTTGGTTATGGAAACACCGGCCTAAATTATGGCCGCCGCTCGGGCCTTTGATTGAAAGCCGGGGCGCTGGGCAGTCGCCGGGGATACCGCGCACTTTGGTTCACAGAATCTTCCTGGGTTAAAGAGGAAGTTAGAAGCGAAATCGTAGAGCTGTGCACTATGTAAACGGGTGCTGCGGAAAGCAGACTGCGCAATCGCACCCGTTGCGGATACGGTTGGGAGGTAGCAACGGCTATGGCCAAGGTGATTGAATTCTACGTGCCGGGCAGCTTTCAGCAGAGCACGAAATGGATTCCGCCAAAACACCGTGGAAAGGTCATCCAGTTTCCCACGCTGCAGAAGAAGTCGGCGTGAGACGCGAACGACCAAAGCCCGGAAATCGCGTGCACGGCCCCCGGGGACAGGCCACTCCCCGGGCTCACCCCCTCACGTGATTTGCAGAATGCGGAAGAGTCTCGTAAGACTTCGGGGGAGGGCTGTTCAACGGGCGTCCCATGACTCGAAAGAGGTTTGGGGCGTTTTGTTTTGTAGCACAATCCGACTCGTTTGGTTGACGGGGTATTTTGGCCGATGGCTCAAGATCGGCCCCTAAAAACCCCGTCCGATTCATCAGCGGAGATCACTGGATTCGCGCGTTAATTTGATCACCACTATAGCTACTGCTTATGTATCCGTGCCTCATACCAGAGCGCGAGTTGAACCCGGTTGTTGACTCCCACCTCACCGTAGATCTTGCTGATGTAGTTTCTGACGACATTACTGCTCATTCCCAACTTCTCGGCAATTTCGCGGTTGTTCAATCCCTCGGCCACCAGTCCGATGATCCGTAGTTGTTGGTCACTGGGTTCTCGGAGGGGGGCTTGTACCATCACGAGACGCGCCAGCTCGCCAGCGAGTGCCTGCACCCTCTCCGGATCTTTCTCGACAGCAATCAGTCGGAAAAGCTCGCGAAGGCGTTGGTGCTGCTGGGGCGTCAATGTCAAGGGATTGGAACGGCTCTCAGGATTCAGACTACTGGCAGGCTGTCGAACGTAGAGGGCCCGGCAAAAATTGTAGCACCGCAATGAACACGGAGAGCGCTTTTGATCTCGCGCCGATCCTCTTCGGTTAACCTACAGACCAAGGCGAGGGCTCTCTGTTCTGAGCGAGTGCAGAGCCGCCAAGGGCACTGCTGGAGGGACACCAATAGCGGATCAGCCCCATAAGCGCTAACTTAAGAGTCGTTCCTTGTGGTTGAGAACCTATCCTTAGCGCATGACTATCGCCGAAGAAAACTGGAGCGTGATGGCGTCATTGTTTCCGGAAGGATGGCAAGAAATGGCGCTGCAGTCGGGTGCATTCGAGCGGTTGCGTGAGTTTCCGTCGCCCGGGGCGCTGTTGCGTACGCTACTACTGCACGTAGGACGAGGTTACTCGCTGAGGGAAACGGCGGTGCGGGCCAAGCTGGCTCACTGGGATGACGTTTCGGATGTCGCCTTACTCAAACGCTTACGCAAGAGTGAGGATTGGTTACGGGCCCTGTGTGTCGAACTACTTCTGGAAAACGGTGTGAAGTGGGATTTTTTAATTTGGGGATTTGAGCAACGGTACGTCGCCATTCTGTCCCCAGTGCTGGGAGATGGTGGTTTTACAGCCGATGATCAGGGCACAACTGTTAATGACGAGCCAGTTGCCGGTGCTCGGTCGCCAAACGGCGAAGTCGGTTTTTCCGTCACCGTTGTAGTCGCCGGGCACAGGGACGTCGCCAGTTGATCCCCACTGTTGGGAAACGGCGGCGTTTGTCGAACTAAGTAAGGACGGGCGCACCTATCCTCGGGGGGACGATCGGTCCGTGGCAGCGACCCGGGGCGGGGCAAATCGGTAATGCTGGCCGAAATTCCTTGCGCGGGCCTGGCTTCTTTCAAGGTGACCAGTCTGTGGATTTGCCAAGTTGACACTGTTGAAGACGTTAAATGCATCGACTCGGAAGCGCAGCGACACTCCCTTCCGTGACATGCACTTCCTTGGCGACTGCATTTGGGTGTCCGATTTCGGTCCTAGCACGACTTTCGTAACCTTCACATAAGATTCGCACGCGAACTACGATCTGTACTGCTCTTCGTCGATCCGTTCCTGCGTTCGTGGTGTGGCTGCCAGGACCTGTAGCGTCAATCAGTAGTGTGCTGTATTCATCTATGTCTCTCTCCAGACCCATAATTCGCGTCCTCTGTGTCTTGACGGTGGTGACGCAACCCGTTTCCAAGCTTTCGAAAGGAGCCTCAACATGAAGACAGGGGTGCTTTTGTTCCTGTTGGTGTCCTTTGCGGTCTTATCATTCGGACAGACTCGGGATTCACAGGAATCCAATCGACAAGATCTCACAACTGTGAATGGACAGCACGAAGCTCCCATGCTCGGAATCCATTGGGCGCGGGGATTTAACCCGGCGGTTCGAGCACTGAAGGGGAATAATCCCGACATGACCTACCACGGCGGCGGGATTATGCCCTCTACCGTGAGTGAGGCCATCTTCTGGGGACCCCGTTGGAGTAACTCTTCCTTCGTGGGAGACAAGATCACAGGACTTGACTCCTGGTACGTAGGCTTCAGCAACTCCAACTATGCCAAGACGTCCGACGAATACACCGGATCGAATGGCCAGGTCGGCCCGTCTGTGACGCACAATGGACATGTCATCGACACATCCACTGCAGCCAATGGGAATTCGACCTCCGCCATCGTGGCTGAAGTGTGCAAGGAGATTAGCAATCCGGTCACCAACGGCTACTATCCCGTCTACGTTGACATGCCCCGAGGCAACGCCGGATATTGCGCGTACCATACCTTTGGATCCTGTGGCAGCGTGACCGTGCAGGTTGCTTTCTTTTTCGATCTTGACGGAGATCCCGGCTGTGATCCCCAGGATACTTCGGGCTTGCACTCGCAGGGACTGGCAGCATTAGCCAACGTCAGCGGACACGAACTCTCGGAGGCTCGCACTGATCCGGATTCTCCTGGTGCCTGGTATGATCGCCGCGGCCAAGAGAACGGCGATAAGTGCGCTTGGACCTTCAATGTTCCCCTCGTCTCGTTCAGCAATGGTACCGAGTGGAAGATCCAAGGGGAGTGGTCCAACAACGCTTACAACACGGGGACTGGTTACCCAAACAGCTCAGGGCAGAGGGGATGTCTCGACGGTCACTGAGCTGGTAGGCCGTTTGCTGGGAATCGCTGAGTCGCGCACTGAAAGAATGCATGCTCGGGCAGGCGACGAAGAAATAGGGATCACCAAGAGCCGGATCGCGCCGAACACCCCTCAGACCGTGGTGCAAATGCAGAACCCAGCTAAAGCGATAAAGTTTGACGGAACTGCTTCGGGACCCCGGAGCCGAAGGCTCAAACCCTCATCGATGAGTTGGTCCCATTCGATCCTCAACCGCGGATAAAGGCTAGTCCAAGAGTACCGGTTCCCAGCAGAAGAGTTCGAAAATCGTCTGCTAGGGCCGACCATTGTTCGTTGGTCCAGCCCGGAGACATGGGTGACAGGTCGTACCTAAGACATAGGTAACAATTTTGGACCGAACGGATTTTCGAGTGGTTCGAGTACCCGAGTCTCCAGATCGAAGTAGCAGATCATAATCCATGAAGCTGACCAGCGAGATATCGTCGTGCACTTCTTTGATGTCGACGGCCTGACCGGCGAAGACCTGGAAATTAATTTTCTTAGGGAGCGATGTTTACCGAACCGGCTCTGCAGTTCCACAGGCTGCCTGTAGTATTGCTCAGCGTCAGCCTTAAACTATGGTGCCGAGGCTCGTCTGCACCGTGCGACCAGTTTTCAAAAGAAGGCTCGGTAGCCAGATAAAATGTCAGGCGATGAAGGCCGTGGCGATCAAGAAGGGTCACACAAGAGAGCCAGCACCAGATTTTCACACAAATGGGCACTCTCCGGTCTGACAGTTGCGGTGAGGAGTTCATCCTCTTTCATGATGCCGGACTCGCAGACAAGGCTGCCGCTGAGCGACAAGCGTACTGGCTCGAAAAGGTTCTAGCTGAAGAGCACGAAGAGGAACGGAAGCGCCCGGATCGAATCCAACTGCCGGACTAGCTCGACGGGCCTCTCGACTCGCGGACAGGTCGGAACTAGTTAGCCCGGATGTGAGACCATTGCCTGCACGCTGCCGCATTTCAGGGACGGGTCGGACTCAGTCTGGGGGACTTGGCCACGCACGGTGGGCCAACAGCTGCACACGGGAGAACTTCTTGCTCTATCGCTCGCTAACAGCTATCGAGCAACGACTCAGCCCCACAACGTTTTTTCGCGCGAACCGTTCGCAGATCGTAAACCTCGGCTGGATCGAAGCCGTTGAAAACGATATCGAGGGGCGGTTGAGTATCAAGATGCGCAATGGCAAGCAAGTTGAGATTTCAGGAAGGCAATCCAGAAGTTTGAGAGAGTTGTTGAGTCTTTGAATTGCTTTTCTCTATCCGAACCGCAATGATCATTTTGACCATTAACTCCCGGTTTGTCGGCCAACTTTACCTTACCGGGTGAAGGCAGGTTGATCTCGGCCAGCCCTGCCCTTGGACCGGAAGCCAGCAGGATCAGGTCTCCTGCGATCTTCGAGAGCTTTACGGAGACACCACGCAGCGCAGCCGAGTAAACCACAAACCCCTGCTGATCCCACGTAGCGGCGACCATGTAGCGTGGTTCAAAAGCGAGATCTCTAGGCAACGGGAATTGACGCACCCTCTTGGACGGTCAACTGGAAACCGACAGCGTGTATTTCTCAGGTTGTCGGTCGAAAGCCTGCTTGCATCCAGCACAGCAGAAGTAGACCTCGCTTCCATTGTGCTCTGATGTGTATTTCGCGCTGCTAACATCCACGAGCATACCGCAGACGGGATCTCGGGATTGCTTGTTCAAAACTGGCAGTGCACTTTTATTAGCCTCAGCCAGAGGCTTCCGTCGAGCACTCCTTCGCTGAATAATCTCGGCAAGGATACTTACCGCAATTTCTTCGGGCGAGGTTGCGCGGATATCGAGCCCCGCTGGTGCTCGAATCCGGCTTGTGCGTTCGGAGGAGACACCAACTTCGCCCAAGTATTCGAGGACCTTCTTTGCCTTGATGCTGCTCGCTACGAAAGCAACATAGTCAGCGTTGGTTCCGGCAGCTTTTTCAAGTGCTTCCTCGTCACCTTCGCCCTGGGTTGACACAACGATAAACGTGTCGGGCGTAATCTTGAGTCCATCCAAATTCAAATCCGTCTGCAGCAAGTCGACATCTGGAAACTGTTCCTGGTCTGCGCCTGGGGCAACCACAGAGATCCTGTAGTCAACTGCCTTGGCCAGCCGAGCGAGCGTCTGCGCGACCGGAGAGCGACCAATGATAAGAACGTGTGGTTTTGGCAGGATAGGCTCGATATAGATATCCAGGGTGCCTCCGCTATGACAAGTCATGGTGTAGTCAATAATTCCATCCTCCGGAGCCGCTGACGGGCTTATTCGCACCATGCGTGGCCGTCCATCGGCCAGCGCGTTCAGCGCCTCCTTGATCACTACCGGTTGGGCACAGCCCCCGCCGATCCAGCCCCAGATCCCTCCGTTTACGAAAATGATCGCCTTGTCTCCCGGCTTGCCAGAAATGGGAGCCTGGAAACGCACAACAGAAGCTGTGACGAACGGCTCGCCTTTCGCCACTAATTCCGTCGCCTTCTTCAGGAACCGGTCAAACATGTTGGGACCATCCTATAAATGCTTCTCAAGCGCCAGCAAGCTTTCGAGGTTGTGCGCCGGAGCGAACACATCAATGTGGGACAGTGCAGCATTCATTCCGCTGGTAATCGGCTGGTAGTCTTCTAGGCCTAGCAGGGGATTCAACCAAATGAGTCTGCGGACACATCTTTTGATTGCTCCCAGTTCCGAGGACAAGACGTCGGGTTCTCCGGTGTCCCAGCCGTCGCTCAAGATCAAGAACAATGTATCCTTGGACCGCAGCTTCCTACGATGGAGTTGGTTGAACTCGCGGAGCGATCCGCCGATTTTTGTGCCGCCGGACCACCCGGCGGGAAGCTGCGATAAGGCGTGCAATGCGTCTTGCAGACGCTGGCTACGAAGCAGGGGAGTGATCTCCACCAGAGTGGTGCTGAAGAGAAACGTGTCCACATGGCGGAAGTGCTTTTGCAGCGCGTACAGAAACTTCATTAGAAAGATGCAATACGGGCTCATCGAGCCACTAATGTCGAGCAGTGTCACCAGCCGGTGCGGGCGTGGCTTCCGTTCCCGGTAGCGCAGGTTCATCGGTTCACCACCGCGGCTGATGTTGCGGCGGATAGTCTTGCGGAGGTCCACCTGCCCTCGCGAAGTTCCGCTTCGCCGTCTGCGCGTCAGCCGGCGGCTCATTTGCTTGAACAGACGCAGCGAAATCTGCTCCAGGGCTGCCATGTCGCTCTGGGGAAATCTGGAGAAATCCGTCTTGGTGAGCCGCTCTTGGGTGCTGGCTCCTATGACGGCTTGGGCCCCGTCTTGTTCCGACGACACGTCGTCCCCCGAAACGATGGACATTAGTGGATGCGTGTTTCGTGGGCCGAGCCGAGAACGACGTGCGTCTCGTGGGTGCGGCTTGCGGTTTGGCGACAGCTCGGGCACCGTTCCTCTCCAAAACGCCTTGAAGCAATCATCGAACAGGTCCCAGTCTTCTTTCGAAGAGCACAACACGGAGCGCAAACCAAATTTCAGTTCTTCCGAGCTCTTACCATCGAGGGCTGCTGCTGCTTCCAGCGCACCCAGAGTTTCCTGCACACTCGCTGAAAGACCCTTCTCTCGGACAAACCGGCAGAACTCAACAATGGTTTTCGCCGTCGCGCTCGGTACTCCCTTTAAGCTGATCATTGCCGTGGCTGACTAACCCCTTCTCCCGGCGGGATGAAGAGCTTGCCTGCTCCCGCGCTTCGGATCTTGACACTATCTTCGACCGATTTGGATATACAACCCAGCGTCTGTTCGATCGCTTCCTCATCCAGTTGCGGCTTCCCCAAAGTCAATAAGGCCTCTGCACAATCGAGAGTTTCCGCGACACCAGGAGGCTTGCTCAAGCCGAGCCCTCTTACTGCCTGCACGTATCCCACAACTTGTCGGGCCAGCTTCTCCTCGATGCCTGGCAGCCTTGTGCACACAATCTTCATCTCCTTTTCAAGGCTCGGGTAGTCAATCCACTGGTACAGGCACCTTCTCTTGAGGGCTTCGCCAAGTTCCCGGCTGCGGTTGGAGGTCAGGACCACATAGGGCACATGCTTCGCATGGACAGTGCCCATCTCCGGAATGGTGATCTGGTAATCGGAGAGTAATTCGAGCAGGAACGCCTCGAACGCTTCGTCCGCACGATCGATCTCGTCGATCAGCAGCACGGGAGAAGCGTCCTCGGCCTGAATTGACTGCAGCAATGGGCGCTCAAGAAGAAACTCCCCGCTGAAGATGTGCCGTTCCTTCTCTTCGACCGTCTTATCTGATCCTTCTTCGATCTTGATCGCCAGCAATTGCTTTTGGTAATTCCACTCGTAGACGGCTGAGTTGACATCCAGCCCCTCGTAGCATTGCAACCGGATTAGCCGTCTGTCCAGAAGCGACGCGAGCGCCTTCGCCAACTCGGTCTTCCCGAGGCCCGCGTGCCCTTCAACCAGAATTGGTTTCCGAAGCTTGGTGACGAGATAGACCGCGGTGGCCAGCGATCGGTCGGCAACATATCCCAAACGCTCGAATCCGGAGATGATTGCATCGACGCCCTGGCTCGATTCGGAAGGAAGATCTGGAAAGGTCGTCATGATGGTAGTTTCGACTGCTGGCGGTTTCATCTCAGCAGTACTCAGGGTTTCTTGCGAAACACTCCCTTCGCTGCCTCCCAGGCCACGGACGTAGCCTTGATGGGTTTAACCTCCGCAGAGTCTGGCTGCCCTGCTGGCACCTCGGAAGGCTGTTGCAGCCGAGCCTGGAGATTCTTCGTAAATTCCCCGAACATTATGTTTGACACTTCCGCAATCACTCGCGAACCCATCTGCGCCAGAATCCCGACGACATTGATCTCGGACTCACTCTTGACCTCGGTGCCACTGTCCGGTAAGGCACCAAGCTTTCCGGTCATTTTCATGGACGCGCTGCCACGACCGCGCACGTCCTGACCCTTTCCCAGAATCTCAATTTCATGGTTCTGAGGATCTAACCGAACGATCTGCACTTCCCCTGTATAGTCGGTGACGCTCGGGCCCACTTTTACTTTGATCGCGCCCTTGTAAGTTTTCTCATCTACCTGCTCGGTGATCTGTGCGCCGGGTACGCAGGTAGCGACTTTTCGAGGATCGCTCAAGAAAGCCCACACTTTCTCAATGGGCTGTCCCACCTCGAACGTCTTTTCAATCTTCAATGGCATGAGCTTAGCTGGTGACTCCTTTCTCCTTCAGAACGTTCCACACTTTCCAAGGTGTGATGGGCATATCGATATGCCGGACACCGAGATGGGAAAGCGCATCGACTACTGCGTTCACGAAAGCAGCCGGAGAGCCCACGTTGGGAGATTCTCCCACGCCCTTGGCGCCGAACGGATGATGTGGAGACGGCGTGCAGGTCTTGTCGGTCTCCCAGTGCGGGGTCTCGACTGCCGTCGGGAGCAAGTAGTCCATGAAGCTTCCGCCCTGCACGTTGCCGCTCTCGTCGTAATCAATCTGCTGCATAAACGCGATGGCTAACCCCTCGGTCAGTCCGCCGTGAATCTGGCCTTCCACGATCATGGGATTGATGATGTTTCCGCAGTCGTCCACTGCGACAAAGCGCCGAACCTTCACCTCGCCGGTTCCTTTGTCAATGTCCACCACGCACACGTAGGTCCCGAACGGGAAAGTCAGATTGGGTGGGTCGTAGTAATCGACTGCCTCCAGTCCCGCTTCGAGACCGGGAGGAATGTTCGTATAAGCTGCAAAGGCGATTTCCTGGATCGTCTTAGCCTTGCTGGGAGCGCCTTTGACGAAGAACTTTCCTGGTTCCCACTCCAGGTCGTTCTCGCTGCATTCCAGCAGGTAGGCTGCGATTTTTTTTGCCTTGTCGCGAATTTTTCGAGCCGCGACCGCGGTTGCGGCTCCCGAGGTCGGAGTGCTCCGACTGGCATAGGTGCCGAGGCCGTAAGGCGCGGTGTCCGTATCGCCTTCCTCAATGACCACGTCAGCAGCAGGAATCCCCAGTTCCTGCGCGACGATCTGGGCATAGGTGGTCTCGTGGCCCTGGCCCTGGCTCTTGGTCCCCATGCGCGCGATCGCTTTGCCCGTGGGGTGAATGCGGATTTCACAGCTATCGAACATCTTGATGCCGAGTATGTCGAAGGTATGCGCCGGACCCGCGCCCACGATTTCCGTGAAGCTCGAGATCCCGATCCCCATCAGGTCACCTTTTTTTCGTTTTTCTTCCTGTTCTTTGCGAAGTTGCGCGTAGCCGATTTTGTCGAGCGCCACCTTCATAGCAGCTTCATAGTTGCCGCTGTCGTAGGTCCAGCCTAGCGACGATTTGTATGGGAACTTCGATTCCGGAATGAAGTTTTTACGGCGAAGCTCGGCAGGGTCCATCTTCAGTTCCAGCGCCAGAACATCCACCACCCTCTCGATCAGGTACGCCGCCTCGGTCACGCGAAACGAGCAGCGATAGGCAATACCGCCTGGAGCCTTGTTGGTGTACACGCCGTCCACTTCGCAGAATGCTGTGGGATATTCGTACGAGCCCGTGCAAATGCTGAAGAGCCCCGCGGGAAACTTGGTGGGCTGGGCGGCCGCATTGAATGCCCCGTGGTCAGCGAGCGTTTTTACGCGCAGAGCCTGCATCTTGCCCTCGCGGTCGGCGGCAATCTCGGCGGTCATGTGATAGTCGCGGGCAAAGCCCGTCGATTGAAGATTCTCGGAGCGTGTCTCAATCCATTTCACCGGCACGCCCAAGGTCAGAGAAGCGACGATCGCGCATACGTAGCCTGGGTAAACCGGAACCTTATTACCAAACCCGCCCCCGATGTCCGGAGAGACGACCCGGATGTTCTGTTCGGGAATCCCGCCCACCAGCGCGAAAACCGTTCGGTGCGCGTGCGGAGCCTGCGAGGTCATGTAGACGGTTAATTTTCCCGTCGCCCGGTTGAAATCGGCCACGCAGCCGCAGGTCTCGAGTGGTGCGGGATGGCAGCGCGGGAAGAACGCATTCACGCTGGCTTTCACGGCCGCCTTCTGGAAAACCTGCTCGGTCGCCTGCCGGTCGCCAACTTCCCAGTGGAAGATGTGATTGTCTTTCTGCTCGCGGTCTTCGCGCAGAAGGGGCGCATCGGGGTCCATCGCCTTTTTCGGGTCGACCAGCACCGGCAACTCTTCGTATTCCACCTCTACCAATTCCGCTGCATCGGCGGCCGTGTAACGATCTTCCGCCACCACGAACGCTACCTCCTGCGACTGGAACAGTACCTTTCCGGTCGCCAGCACCATCTGCTTGTCGTAGGAGAGAGTCGGCATCCACGCCAGATTCGCCTTGGCAAGGTCTTCGCCGGTAATGACCGCCAGCACGCCGGACAACTTCTTGGCTTTCTCCGTGTTCACGCTCTTGAGCCGGGCGTGCGCATAGGGACTGCGCACCATCTGTCCATAGACCATTCCGGGCAGACGCACGTCGTCTACGTAATTGCCCTTGCCCTGGATGAATCGCAGATCCTCTTTGCGCTTGACGGAATGGCCCATGCCACCCATTTCAGGAGATGTTTTGTGGATCACTTTGCCCCTCCTTGCGCTATCTTGTCGGCCGCGAATTGCACGGCGCGCACGATGTTTTGATACCCGGTGCATCGGCACAGGTTGCCGGAGATCCCCCAGCGGATGTCCTCTTCGCTGGGCTTAGGATTGTTATGCAGCAGTGCGTACGACGACATCAGCATTCCGGGCGTGCAGAAGCCACACTGCAGCCCGTGCTCTTCCTTGAATCCCTCCTGCAGTGGGTGTAGCTGGCCATCCTTGATCAGGCCTTCGACTGTAAGGATTTCGCCGCCATCTGCCTGTACCGCAAACATAGTGCACGACTTGACAGTCTTCCCGTTCAGCAACACCGTGCATGCGCCGCAGTGGCTAGTGTCGCAGCCGATGTGGCTGCCCGTCAGCTCCAGTACTTCGCGGATAAAGTGGATTAGCAAGAGCCGCGGCTCGACTTCAGCCTGGCGATCACGGCCATTGACCTTCACGCGAACCAATTGCTTCTTTGCCATAGCCAGCTCCTCGGCTGATTTTGCGGAATCTACTTGGCCGCTCTCTGGGCGGCGCGGGACAAAGACCGCCTCGCCAGTTCCTTGACGAGCCCCTTCTTGTACTCTGCCGGGCCGCGCAAGTCGGAACTCGGTTGCGCCTCATCGGCGGCCAACTGCGCAGCCTGCCCGATATTTTCCGTGTTGAGCTTTTTGCCGCGAAGAAAATCCTCTGCTTTTCGCGCCTTGATGGGTGTTGCTCCAACATTGGTCAGGCCGATGCCCGCTCTTTGGACTGCGCCTTTGTCGTCGAGGCTCACCTGTGTCGCAACTCCCGCTGTAGCAAAATCTCCGACCTTGCGTTCCAGCTTGAAGTAAGCGCCCCCGCTCCGCACCGGCGGTACCGGAATGCGGATCTCGGTGAGAATCTCTCCTTGCCCCAGCGCGGTGGTGAACAGTGACACGAAGAATACCTCGATAGGGATGACCCTCTCACCCGGCGCGCCGGTTGCCACAACCTGGGCGCCCAGGGCGAGCATACTGGCTGGATGATCGTTCGCCGGATCGCCGTGCGCTAGGTTCCCAGCCACCGTCGCCAGGTTGCGCACTTGGGGATCGGCAATCACGTGCGTGGTATCCACAAGAATGGGATATTTCGAGTGGATCAAAGGCGAGGCTTCCAGTTCAGATTCCCGCGTTAGCCCGCCGATCTTCAGAAATCCTCCCTCCTCCTTGACGTAGGAGAGCCCCGCTATGCGGTTGATGTCGACCAGGTACGCGGGACGGGCGATGCGGAGCTTCATCATGGGGATGAGGCTCTGTCCGCCGCTCAGAATCTTCGCATCATCCCCATGCTGTTGTAGGAGGGCAATCGCTTCAGGAATCGTTGTAGGTCTGAGGTACTCAAAGGCTGGCGGGATCATCGCTTCCCCCTTTGTGTTAGGCAGTTCTGTACACGAACAGAGGTGTGAGAGTTGATCGACAGAAACGCGGGGTAAAACGTTACCACATTGCGGAGCCCCCTATAAACCGGGGAAAATCGGCTGGGGACTTAGGTAGCTCCCCAAACGGTACGGAACCGTACAAATAAACCAAGTTTCCGGACCCACCTTATTTAGGATGCGTCCGCGTCCCCGCAGGCAGGTGCGACCTCCAATCCTCGATCGCCCGCCGGATGGCTTCCGGAGCCAGATTGCTGCACCTCATTTTGTATTCCGGGATGCCGCCTAGCGCGTCGGCTACCGCCTGCTCCGATAACTTCGAGGCCTCCTCAACGGACCTACCTAGAACCATTTCGGTGGCCATGGACGAACAGGCAATCGCCACGGCGCATCCCATGCACTTGAACTTTACATCCCGGACGACCCCTTGCTCGATGCGCAGCGTGATCAGGACGGTGTCGCTGTCCACCGGGCTCTTCACGATCGCCTTACCCGAGGGCTCATCGATGCTGCCCACGTTGCGTGGTGCGGCGTAATGGGCTTGGACTCGTTGGCTGTACAAGGCGAAAACCTCGCCTGATTGAACTCCCGCGCTGGGGAGCACTATCATACGCGATGGGACGGTCGTGGATCTTCACGCAAAAATCGCCGAGCTCGCCGCCCAGAGGGAGCCCTTTGCGGTAGCTACCGTGATTCGCGTAGAGGGCTCTTCTTCGGCAAAGCGCGGATCAAAAGCCATCATTGACGCGCAGGGAAAGTTGGTTCTCGGCTGGATTGGCGGCGGATGCGCCGAAAGTGCTGTCCGGAGTGAAGCCTTGCGATGCATCGAGATGGAGCAGCCACTCGTCGTTATCCTGGACATGACGGATGAACTCCTCGGCGTGGGAATGCCCTGCGGAGGGAAAATGGAAGTTTATATCGAGCCAGTCGTGCCCAAGCCCGAGCTCCTGATCGCTGGCCACGGCCGGATCGCCGAGAGCCTGGCGAAATTCGCCCACATGCTCGGGTTTCGCATTATCGTGAACGATCCCGGCGCCGACCTGACCTCATTCCCGCAGGCCGAGCGAGTAATTGCGGAAGACTTCGATCTCACCCAGACGCCCGTGGGCCACCACACTTACGTCGTGATCGCCACACAGCACAAAAATGACCACCGCTGGCTGCAAAAAGCCTTGGAAGGCGATGCGGCGTACGTAGCCCTGATCGCCAGCCAGCATCGGGCGAAGCTCGTGCTCGATTACCTTGCCGCCGAGGGAGTTCCGGCTGAGAAGATTGCAAGAATTTTTACGCCTGCGGGCCTTGACCTGGGTGCGATAACTCCGGAGGAGATTGCATTAAGCATCGTAAGCGAGATCGTGGCATTGCGTCGGGGAGGAACTGCCCGCGCTCTGCACCTGAAAGGGGCGGACGCGGATCTCGAGGCAAAACAAAAAGGGGATAAAGTAATCACCAAGTGCGACGTGCATACCGGAGATTGACTGCTTGTTGTTTGTTATTCGGAACGCACGCCCGATGTCGGATCCCGCGTTTCGCCCGAGCGCTTTCGCCGCTCTGAAACAATCTCAGCAATGATGCTGAGCGCGATCTCCTCGGGTGTTGCCGCTCCGATTTGCAATCCGGCAGGAACGCGAACGCCCGCCAATTTCTCCGCGGCGATTCCCTTGAGCCGCAAGCCACGAATCACTTCCTGGCCTCGTTTTCGGTTGGCTACCAGTGCGACATAGACGCTGTTCACCCGCAGGGCCTGCTCGATCGCCTCTTCGTCACATGTCCCACGGCTGGCCACTACGACATGGCGATCCGGATTCGCCCCCAGCACCACAAAATCAAGCGCGTGAAGGACGCGGTCCGCTTCCGGCACGTCGTCTACTGCCAGCAACGGGTCCACCAATGTGATCGTAAATCGCAATACTTGACCTAGTTTTGCTAGAGCAATAGCCATCGTGTCCCGGCCAACGATAACCAACTCGGGCTTTGGGGAAGTCTCCTCGACAAGCTCGCGACCTTGCAGATCTGTCGCCTCCAGCAAAGCTTCCTCCCTCTTTGCCCGATCTCCAGGGCGTCGAAGCGCCTCGAAATCTTCCCGGCGATCAATATCCAGCAGGATCCCCACGTCATCGACCGGCACTTTGACAATTCCTCGCGGATGTTCCCCGAAGATCGCACGGCAGCCGATGTCGCCGCCAAGGGCCATCACCTCAGGGAACACTGAGCGGTCAAGCAGGACAGGGTTGCCGCGAAAACCCCGGTAAGTTGGAATCGCGATCTGCGCCCCGGAGCTGCGATGTTCCGCGATCAGTTTGTCCAGTGTCGCCGGTCGGACAAAAGGCTGGTCTGCAAGAACGATTAGCGCCGCCTGAGCCTCAGGTCCTACTGCGGCGAGCCCAGCTTTCAAGGAAGTTCCCATACCCTGCTGGTAGCTCTCATTGAGGACCACGCACACATCGTGCGCATCAATCTCCCGCTGGATCGACTCTGCCGACGAGCCCAGAACAAGGACGATTTCCTCTACTTCGGAGGCGCGAACATTGTCGAGGACATGCTGTAAAAGCGGACGGTCGTCCAGACGCAGTAACTGCTTTGCCGTTCCCATCCGCGTTGATGTTCCGGCGGCTAGAATTATGGCTGATGTGGATGAGCCGACTCTGGTCATGGGCGCACTCGAAACATTCCCTGACAACCAAGTGCATTAGGTTGACTACCCGAAAGTCGCAAGAGCAAGCAAGCTGGCGCAGTACCCGACCAACCTACGACATCGGTCACTTTCGAACCGCACACCACCCCACACGTCTCGGCCCGTCCGGACCGCATCCGATCACGTTCGGGTTAGCTACTCGCATGAGCCGACGCCTGAAGAGTCTTAACCTTTTCGGCTATCAACCCAGAACCTCGTGTCGCCGCCTCTCGCGCAGGAGCATCTATGTCAACATGTGCATTCGTGTCTTTGGTCTGTAGTTCTAGTTCTACGAGGACGAGCTACAAGCCATCTCACAAATAGCAACCTTGACGTTTCCCATAACGCCGTTTCTGGCCAGCGTACCCATTGAACGCTAGCCGTCTAACTAAATGCTGTAGGAAACGGCACTGAACCTAATGTGTCTATGCTTTCTTGATCTTTGCCTCGAAAGCTGTTGCCAGCTGATGAGGTCTTCTAGTCACTCCGGTTACGGCGCCAGCGCTCCGATTCGGCTTCATAGATAAGCTCGTTCTGCAGCAGTTCGCGCAGCTGATCGCGATTGCCGCTTTTCAGCTCACGTTCCAGTTTCCGCAAGGCAAGCGCGACCACATGGTAGTGATGCAGGCCCCGGTATGCAGGATCTGATGTGATTTCAAGCCAGATCTTATGAAGCAGTTCGAGATCTTCCGGGCGCAAGCGCGGCGTGTGTGGCCCGAGTGAATACGTCGAGGAGCGACCGTCCGGAAATACAACCTCGAGTTCCAGACGGGGGTGGGGCTCCGGTAGGCGTTCCCACGCGTCTCCCGTGAGCTTAGCTTGCTCATCAGCTGTGAGCTTGTTCGAGAGGCCACACACAATCTGGCTCGAATCGAGACGCTGTGCCGTCACGACGATGGCATCGAACACGCCCGTTGCCGGCACCACTAGCAGGGAAACGGGTTTACCTTCCTTCTCGGCAGCAGCCACTACCGCCGTGAAAAGCTCCTGTTCGTACTGGTCGAAAACATCTGTCGCTTCCATCACCATGCTGCCGCTGAATGTGTGTTCGCGATGGTAGACGCGCGCCGTCATTACAACCACATCTTGCTTCGTTGTATCAGTACGGGCGAGGGCCTGGCGCAAATAGTAAAGATTGCGAGGATCACGGACCGCCACCAGAATGTTGCCCTGCCGTACGCCCAGGGCACTGCTTCCCAATTCTTGGTTGCCATACACACGAAATTGCTCAAGACTTCCGACCTGACCTCGACGCTGCTTCGCAACCCGCCGCTCGGAAACGGTGAAAATGGCGTAAAAAACAACTGTGAAGATCACGCCTGCGATGGTTGCATCCTTTTTCGTGAGTAGGTTCACCATGGCAGTGAGGAATAGCACAGCGGTGATGACCAGTACGCCGAGCGGTAGCTCCTTGTCGCGAAAACGAAGATTGCCTGGAACTTTCCATTGCCGGTGCTCGGGTTCCGTGTAGCGCAGCCTTAGGACCGCCAAGCCATTGAAGGCGAAACTCCAAACCACGCCGAAGGCGTATAAACCAGCCAGGAGATAGACGTTTCCGCCGCTGGCTATGATCGTGAGCGCCTGGAGACCAACAATGAGATTGATAATACGGTAGCTCGTGCCATATCTCTTCTGCGGCTTCTGAAACCAGTCGGTCAGCACCCCGCCTTCCGCGAGTCGGTTTAGCACTCCGTTAGCGCCGACGATGGAAGTGTTCTCCGCTCCCGACAGAATCAGCACTCCGACAAGCACGACGAAGCCGTGAAACAAAAGCTTGAGCGCGTGAGGCCCACTGAGGTACATGGCGATGCCGCCAATGAGGTTGGCAAAGTACTCGTGCCGCACGGCGTCGGGGATGATCATGACGCCGAAAAAGGAGACGAGCGAGGTGAACAGCAGGCTATAGATGAAGATCACAAGCCCCGTCTTTTGAAGATTCTTCAACTTCGGGTGTTCGATCTCGCGATTGACCTGTGCCAGTGTTTCTTCGCCGCTCATCGCCAAGACCGAGTGCCCGAAGCCCACGAACAAGATGATGAATGTCAGGTGACTCAGCCAAGTGCCGTCCAGCCATCCCAGCGAACGATGATCCAGCCTCATCGCTCCTGGGTGAAGAGGATTGGATGGCAGCTGGGACGGAACCTTGAACAGCGTGACCAGACACCACACGATCAGTATCACCACCATAACCGTGGTGATTTTCATTATCTTCAAGGCTTTGTCGCTGCTCTCGTGGATGCCCTGTATGTTCTTCCACCAGAAGTACGACACAACGAGAATGCCGAAAGCAGCAGAAAAACCATTGGGTGGCAAATGGATTGGATGGCCCGCATAGCGACCGATGTCTTCGATGAATCCCGCCAAGTACTGTCCCGCTGAGACTGCACTGATGGGACCGGTCAACACATAATCGAACAGCAACGCCGACACCGAGATTTTTGCCAAGGTGCCGCCCATTGCTTCTTTGACGACGCGGTAAACGCCGCCACGCACGAACATCGCGCTGGACTCGATGTAGAGTGCGCGCACAGCGTAGCTGAAGATCATAACCGCCAGAATGAACCACGGAGCACTCTTGCCGATGTAGTGCTCCGCCTCGCCCCCGGCGTAGTAGGCCGAGGAGGCAAGGTCAGAAAGGACGATAGCGGCCGCGCGCCAGAAGGAGATGAAGCTCAACATTACCGTGGTGGCGATAAAGACCTGGGCACGAGGTCGGCTTGGGAGTGGTGTGGACATCTAAAGCTCTGGCCGGTTTAGGCGCCAGTTCTTAGGCACCGTGCCCCAGTTACTTGCGGTTTCCGACACGCTCATTCGGGGGCGCGAACCGTCAGCACAGGACAGTTGGCCTTGCAGACTATCTCGTATGCCTTGGCCCGCTTCGTCTGACGTCGCGATGCGTCTTGAACGCGGTGCAACCCGAGCACAATCAGATTCGCGTTCCAAGCCGTTGCGGTTTCCAAGATTTTCTCTGGAGCCGAACCGAATTCAACCAGGAAAAACGGCTCTGATGCCAGTTGTACGTGCGCGGGAATCAAAGCGTGAAGCCTAGCTAGACATTCGTCTCTCTGACTGACTTTTGCATCGCCGGAGCCCTCACTGCCGTAAGTCACCACATGCAGTAGGGCAAGGGACGAACGCAGATCTTGCGCGAACGCAATCGCATACCTCACCGCAAACAGAGAATGAGCAGCGAAGCCCGTCGCCGCAAGTATGCGCTCGGCGCCGAATTCCGGATCCTGGCCTGAAATACTCGGACCCAGGGTCATGACGGGGCACGGAGCCTGACGGAATATATTCTCCGCAACCGACCCTAAGATGAGTTTCCGAACACCTGTCCGCCCATGGGTTCCGATCACAACCAGGTCGATTTTTCGCTCGGCAATGAGTTGTGCCAGGACTTTCCAAATATCGCCGGATCGCACGATTAATTCGTGCTCGATGCCGTCCAGACGATTGGCGAGTAGCTGCTTCATGATTTCCTGCTGTCCAGTACGCCACCCGTCCATCAGAGCGCTTTCGGAGCGTGAGGTAACCACGTTTGTCACAAACAATTTCGAGCCGTGGCGGCGTGCAAGTGAGGTCGCATACAGAACCGCCTGCTTGGAGGCATCGGAGAAGTCGGTGGCAACCAACACGTTGTCAAGCTTCAGGTGAAAACTGGAATGGTATGCAGGCATCTGGACGCGCCAGTATATCGTCCCCGCGTCGCGTTGTCCCAGAAGCTTGCGAGGGCGACCGTTTCCTGGCATTCGCGGCGACTGTTCATGAATCGCGGACAATCCGGGAATTATTGCGGGCCAGAAGTCCGGTTCGGGGAAGTCAGACCAGACTTCCCCAACGCCGCTTGTGGATCGAAAGAGGAAGCGCCAAAGGGCTACGGACTCCTTCCGCATTGCACATTCTGAGTCTAGAAGCTCCCCGAATGTCCTCGCTGTGGGATAACACGACGGTTCAATCAGGTAGGCCGAAACGAGCCAGCATTTCGCGCCGGCCTAGTTTGGTGACGCTCAGAGCGCGACAGTCGAGTTCCTGAATTACCCATTTTCGTCTTAAGCCGACGTTCAGCAACGCCGCGCCGACCGCGCCGCCAATATGCGGCCGCCGCTCACTCCAGTCCACGCAGGCATACGCTAGACAGCGCCGTAGTTTCCGAATCGCCTCGACGTCAACGCCAAGCGCCTCAAGCGCCTCAGTTCCGCGCAGGGTGATCTGGTATGCATTCTTACTCGCCGGACTGTCTGATAACCATCCCAGCTGGAATCGCTGATCAGGCTCCTTGGCCATGCAGGTTCGGATCGTATACTCCAATGGCGGTAAGCCAATATCGGAAGGATCGTCAGGAATGGGTGGAGGATCTTGTTGCAAAATGGCGGAGGCAACCGAAATATTGGTTTTTCCCTCGAAGGCGCGCCGTCCTGTTACAGCCTCATACAAAACTGTGCCAAGAGCAAAGATATCGCTGCGCTCGTCCGCACCCTTTCCTTCAATCTGCTCGGGCGCCATGTACTGAATGGTACCGATTAGCGTATTTGCACCACTGAGAGGCGTCGATGGATTTTGCATTGTCGCGGTCGCCATTTCCGCGATTTCCCTTGCTCCCGTTTTGTCGACAATGCTGGGTTTGGCGAGGCCGAAGTCCATCAGCTTTGCGCCACTCGCCGTTAGCATAATGTTCGCCGGCTTGAGGTCCCGGTGAATTATGCCGAGACGTTGTGCCACGGCTAATGCCTCGGCAATCTCGATCCCAAGTCTTACTACTGCGGACACCGGCAGAGACCCTTTCCGCAGCCGATTCGAAAGCGTCTCGCCGTCGAGCAGTTCCATGACGAGGAATTCCAGATTGCCTTCCTTGCCCACGTCGTAGAGAGAACAAATGTGCGGATGCGACAGGGAAGACAGAATGCGTGCCTCGCGCTCAAATCGGGACTTGAATTCCGGTGTGCAGGGCAGATTCGAATGGATAATCTTGACGGCGACGTAACGCTCGAGGCGTGTGTCTTTTGCGCGGTAAACTTCACCCATGCCGCCAGCCCCGATGGCAGCAGTGATTTTGTACGGCCCGAGCCTGCTCCCCTTAGCTACGGGCATATCAGAGTGGAATTATATGGCAGGGCAAACCAAAGCTTATGTTCATCTTCCGAACCATCGGGTGCAAAGTTGTCGGAGAAGCAGGGGCCGGATTTCTTGGCTAGCGTCTCATTAAGGCCATGAAGTTCTACCTCTCACCAACGCGGTGCGGATTCCTACCAGATGGGCCCCTTAGCCGGAACACACGCCTTGAAATTTGGAATTCTCTCTTCTACCCCAAAACCCCTTGATCAGCAGCAGGCGGGTTCGCTTGATTCCAGCGGACGTCGGGAGCGGGAGCCTTGTTCGTGCAAAGGTGGGTCCTGATATTACAGGTGGCTCAAAAAAGGGGTCGAACGTTTTGAGGGATAGTGTGTGGTGCATGTATGTATGTACACGCCCTCACTTTTGCGGATGCGAAATCGTCAATGTTTATACGGTTGTGAACGCCATTACATGCGTCAGAGCCGCGTCATTGCTGGGGGTTCGCGGGGCGGAGGCCGCAGGAGTGATAGGTCTAACTCCCAGGCACGATTCAAGCTCAATCGAGTCGGAGTTGCGTCAGGAAATTGATACCTGTCTCTCTCGCGGGAGCACGTAGGACAGGTAAGCTGTAAGCATGCAGCTCGATCCTCGAATTTATGTTGTGATCATTGTCCCCGATTCACTACCAGGGCAGGCTACACCCTTGCAGGGCTTCGCACCTTCATTGTGCTCAAACTCTTGGATGATTGAGGCAGCGATGCGCATTCCGTCTACCATCTTCGATCCCACGCCTGAGGGTCAGAGCAGTCTTTTAGCTCGAAGAATGGGTGGAACAAACCCCATCAACTGGATCGGACAGACGCCTCGAGCTATCCGGTCGCATCCACTTCCCGAATCCCTGCCGTTCACTATTGTGATGCTGGGAGATGACCAGAACGCTGCCGAATATGTTGAATGGGCGAGCAGTTCCGTCGTGCCGCCGACACTTGTCGCCAAAAGTGGAGCAAATCTGACCTTTTCGCAGCTAAATTTAACCAACCTCCAGCAGCGTTTTCTCGGGGTCTGCGAGAAGGTTCGAAACTCGGTTGAGAGTGGCTCCATCTCGCGAGCTGTGGCCGCGATTCGCTCCTGGGAACCTTCGAAACGGCGGCCGTTACCTTATCAAGTAAGAGGCCACAATAGCGTCACACCAAATCTTCGGGTTTTGGAAAGTGCTGGTTTCACTCGAATGGTCGCAGGACCAATGCAGGACATAATGTCCGGCAATGCTCCGTTCGTGAACCAAATCGTTAGTACATCCAACAGTATCCTTGCGCTCCGCTCGGAAGTGCGGCATCCGCTGCTGCACAGAGTCTTTCAGCCAACATTGGCGATCAACATTTTCGCGCCGGCCATCTATCCGGATTTCTTTCAAGCGAACATCCGAACCGATATTGGTCCAGTCGAGCGGGAGCAATTCCTTATGTCTCGACAGGCACTTGAGCGTCAATCTGGTTATAGTTTCATTGCAAGGACGCCAGCACAGATTCGCACCATGATTGGTATAAAACTCGAGGATGCTCAGCGCGGAGAGGCCCCAAAGGAAAATCCCTTGATGATGGCACGCGCGGGAGAGCTAAAACTTTCTACAGAGTGTATTGCTGCTTTAGCCGTATCCGAGCTATCGGCTGTCCTCAGGTTGCCGAACGCCATTAATCGCACATCCGGATCGGTTCGTAACTTTGCTGCTCAATATCGGAGTGGGTCAGGACTAAGCCGAAAACGGCTCGTCACTTTTCGAGCTGTGCAGCGGAATCTTGCGAGTGCGGTTCCGCCAGATTTCATTCAGTTCTTGAACGACGCGGAAACTGGAGTCAGGATTGTTGCTGACGCGCATCTGGAATGGCTGGATATTGGTGGTCTACCCCTCTGTATTCAGAAGAACACGACACGAATTCCCGTTACGCCTGGCAATCTCTTCATTGAGAACGTATCAGCACGGCAGCCTATCATCTTTTCCCCCAAAGATCTCACTGACATCCTCGTGATCGACGCTCTCGAGCGCGGCGATCCGATCAGACCAGCATTCGAAATTGCGTTTGAAGCGTTTGAACCCCACTTAACAGATCAACTAAATATTCGATTTAGGGAAGTATCTAACGAGGAGGAGCTCGTAGAGGCGTTTAATTCGTTCTCTGGAAATATCGTTATTTTTGATGGACACGGTGGTCATGAAATCGGGGAAGCCGCTACACTATATCTAAAAGACATCCCGATCGACATATGGAGTTTGAGGGGAAAATTAAGCCGTGTGCCACCCATTGTGATTCTGAGCGCTTGCGACACTCACGCGGCAGACAGAAATCACGCAACAACAGCAAATGGGTTTCTTGCTCTAGGAGCGGTTGCCGTGCTCGCCTCGGTGTTCCCTCTAGATGCGCGGGAAGCGGCAGCCTTTATCGCGCGTTTATTGTTCCGAATTGCATCTTACGTGCCTTCTGCGCCTTTTGTGTTGCGACGCAGCATCTCCTGGATGGAGATCATCGCCGGAATGCTTCGAATGCAGTTGCTAACCAACTTCCTGCGTCAACTTTTGAATCGAAACTTTATCGATGAGAAAGCCTATATTCGGATACACAACTCCGGGAATGAAGCAATCAATGACGGAACGGCCAACCCGTTTGGTGTAGTCCACGAACTCCTAAAAGCTCAAGGACTCGTGAAGTCCAGCGTCAACTCTGAATTGGAGATTGCGGTGGCCAATTCTCCAGCGATCAGCTACCTGCAGCTCGGAAGGCCCGAAGCAATTCTGATTGAAATTGAAGAGAAACTTGATTTTCTGAAGAAAGCAATTGAAGAGGGCGCTTCTGTTGTGTCGCCTGCCAGCTTACACGATTGCTTCACATCTTAGTTTGCCCGTTTGAACGTATAGAGCAGGATTTTGCAGACGTTCAATTCGTGGTCTAGCTGAAAGCGCGCTCGTGACTAGGTAGATGTAGTAGCGATCTCTCCGCTGCGTGTCACAAGCGGCTTTCCACTCATTGATGGTCAGATTGATGGAGGACATTGCCTTTCCTATCGACGCCTTGACCTCGATAAAGAACTCATTGCCGTTTTCGTCAAACGAGGTGATGTCCCACCCGCAAAAATCCAGCATCTGGCTATGCCATCGAACACGATCGGCGAGGTCTGGGCGGCCCACATTGGTCAGGCGTTCTTTTTCATAACGCAACACGACACGTTCGCCTGCATCACCCACCTTGCGAGACTCGGGCGAATACCGACATTGTGGGCCACGAGTGGTACCGTCCGTAGAATGGATTTTGAGGCTTGGTCGAGGTTGAAAGTCGTGTACTTCGATTTTTCCTGCAGAGGTGGCAGGTTCAACGACGGCTTCCACCAGGCGGTCTACTGTTGCCTCTAACGGGTCAGAAACAACTTCAGTGTAGAGGTTCAGAAGTCCTACGAGATCAGCAGCGAGCTTCGTGTCGTCGGGGAGCGCTGCTAAAGAATATGGCGGGTATGACAAAATTGATGCTTGTTGATAAGAGTAGTGCAACTTTTGTCGAGGTTTGGCCCCTAAACTGATCGGCCCCTTCAATAATTGCCGAGGTATGAGGTGATTGAACATCTCCTGGAGACGAGTTGCGGCAGCGCGCATACGCGGGAACGCCCTCGCGGGTCCGCCAAATTGTTTATCGAACTGTGTGGTTCCAAAGGCTAGGCTGAGTGTGACCGCGGACATGTCAATTGAAAAGAGATAGACCACGTAGTAGCCCAATGTGGCACTTGTGGTAAGGCGACGATCGAAAAAGGCAATCCACGGCGCTGCAGTAATGTTGCCGGCACCGGTTGAGCCCTCCGGCGTGATGTTGTCGTAGTTCGTGAGGTACAGATGCAAGGCCTTCGGAAAATCTACTGTCACCAGCGCATAAACCGGATCGGTTTTATCAACTCGCATCTTACGGTGGTAAGAGGGCCAGGCGGCAGCAATTCGTCTGATCAAATCCCCAATTGAAATCTGCGCCGCTTCGTCGGCTGGTGGTTTGTTGGGAGTTGGGTCCACACCGAGCGAACTCATAGCCATTTGGTTACTCCCCCATGATGCGAGCATGTTCCTCGGTGATTCATGCTGAAACTGTAGCTGCCATCTCGGCATTGTGCAGTTGCACCCGGCGGAGGGTTGGAACAGTTCTGCGGGCGCTTCACCCGTTGGCCTTGGCTATTGACGTATGTACCGTTGTCACTGCACTTCGCACTCTCACGGCTATTGTGACCGGATAGGTTTTGTTTGGTCGCAGAGGTCCGGTTAGTGGTAGGTGTCTGCGCAAGGCTGATAGGAGGAGTTAAGTTGCTGAGCAGACCGGTTGAGAGAATCAGGAACCACAGGAGCCGCCGCATAGATATCTCCTCAAAGAGGTTACACCGTGAATCTAACTCGTGGTGTGACGGAGGTACATGATACCTGTGATTACGGACGGTTGAGACCCTTTACGGATTCCGCAGCCTGACTAGGTCGGCCAGCGCTTGCCAATGCCTCGGATGAGGGCGGTAGCCTTCGCGGATACGACCCGCGTACCAGCGCGACACAGAGATCTGGCGGGCTATAGCAGAAGTCGGCTGCGATGCAAGGCGAGGCTGAATCTTTTCAGCAAAGAATCTTGTGGTTAACCAAACCGGTTGTTCCGACGGTCTCCATGCATGCTGAGCTAATGCATTTTTCCGTTGAGTGTCTGAGCGCTTCAGCTGTGCCTCTGGGCCATTAGCAATTCGTCGCCCAATCCGCGCGGCCTGAAGGAGGCGATCAGTCGCGCTGCCGACGGCGCAATGCACGCAATGTTGTCGACCCTCGCGAATTCTTTGACCACAACCGGCACAACAATGGTCTGATTTCGGAATGCTGACTTGGGGTACCCAGACCCTCCCCTTTGCTTCGGTCCGGTGTCGTTGTGTTAGCACCGTTGGGAAAACCGAGTGGCTTGCACGAGCGCACTTCGAAGATATCGATAGCGTTTGCGCCAAGTATTCGGCCCATGGGGCAACCAGCTTCCGCCAGACTGGAGCCGTTTCACTCAATCTTCTGCAGAGCTGGGACTTGAGGCGACAGTTGCCATTCCCAGTTTCGAAGAAATCGGCCCGCCTGAACGGTTCGTTTGCGATCCAATTGAGCATCCATGCCTCCAACTGAGGGCGAACAGGTTCAAGTACATCGAGCGCGAGAGAGTCGCGGTTAGCGGTATCGGTGTGAAGCCCGATACCCAAGCCCGGGTCCAAACCTAAAGCCGATATGCAAAGTCTCGCCTCAGCCTCCAGTAAGGCGAAGCAGTAATTCAACGCTGCATGAACTGGAGTCACAGCCAATCGAGGTCCTCCACTGAGAGGGGAAGTCCTGCTTCCTGCGAATCGCCAATGGTGAGGGATCTTACGAAGATCGGCTGTAGGCCAAGCCACGGGAACGAATCTCCATTCCAGAAAGTATGAGGCGGCCGCATTCGCTTCTATGACGCGAATCGCATCGAAGGAATCGAGGGAGGCCAGCTTCGTTCGAAAATCCGAGATCACACGAGCTGCATCTTCGCGGTTCAATCTCTCGCGAAGGACCTGTTCCTCTCCTTCCAGCTTTGCATTGATTAAGGTCCGGGCAATTTCCAGGCCTACCCCGTTTCCAACGGCGAGAGCCTGAGCTCGACGTAATTTTGCTTCGGATGGTTTGACAGGGCCTGTGACGCACAACACTTTGCCGTTTCGTTCGAGCATCATGAGCGAGGCGTCTTGAGCTGCCAGCCAATCTAAGGCGGCAAAGGAGATGTATCCGTCACAGCCGATTACAACCAGACGGCTCAGGCCATGTCCCACCCTGGGCAGCCTGACGCTGCGCCTTTCCGTGCCGACGCCATCGCCTATCTCAAGGTGCCCCCGCCGCACGTTTACCGTGATCCCGAACCCGTGAAGTGTGAGTACGCCGGTTTTGCCGATTGGCGATTTGCGAGGTGAGTTACGTTGCGATACGGTGCCTAAAGCCGCCATTGGAGCCAACCTCCCGTGGTGGTCAGGGCTTGTCGGCTGCGCTAACAGTCGGCAGGCCCGTTTTCAGCTTCAATTATCTCATTATAAATCAATAACTTGAATAGGATTTTGGAGTTAGCTCGTTGACCACAGAACTAAGTTCCGGGATAATTCCATCACCGCAGCTGCTTTCACAGTTTCGGATTGCGGCTGGAGTGCGGCGATAGCTGCACTTTCGGTATTCCTAGTAGATA
>Ga0210399_10000297_pt1 | contig 40583 bp, 25 predicted proteins | sample IncBWC14MmetaG_FD_150865 | JGI IMG/M metagenome (GOLD analysis project Ga0210399, IMG submission 150865) | Forest soil microbial communities from Barre Woods Harvard Forest LTER site, Petersham, Massachusetts, United States - Inc-BW-C-14-M | ecosystem: Environmental > Terrestrial > Soil >... | reverse complement strand
GTCAGCCCGCAAACGAAAGACATGATCAACGCCGCCACCATCGCCAAGATGAAGAAAGGCGTGCGCATCGTGAACGCGGCGCGCGGCGAACTCATCAACGAAGCCGATCTCGCGGCGGCGATCAAGAGCGGGCATGTTGCTGGCGCGGCGCTCGACGTCTTCGCCGAAGAGCCGCCCAAGAATTGCCCGCTCATCGGCCTGCCGAACGTCATCACCACGCCGCACGTGGCGGGTTCCACTGCCGAGGCGCAGGAAGAACTAGGCACGCAGGTCGCCGTGCAGGTGCGCGACTACCTGGTGGAAGGCATCATCCGCAACGCGGTGAATCTACCCGCGCTTTCGCCGGAACAGTACCGCCGCGTTCGCCCGTATCTGGCGCTCGCGGAACGCCTCGGTTCGCTCGTCTCGCAAGCCGCTCTCACGCGGCCCGCGCGGATTCGCATTCGTTACACGGGCGAAGTCGCCGAAGTCGGCACGCATCTGCTGCGCAGCGCGGTTCTTGCCGGCATGCTCAACGCGATCCTGGATGAAAAGGTGAACGTGGTGAACGCTCCCGCCGTTGCCGCAGCGCGCGGCCTCACGGTTGAAGAGGAAACGCGCCGCCGCGAACACGGCTTCCCGCACACCCTCGAAGTTTCCGCGCTTCCCGATAAATCGGGCTCACCAGGCTTCACCGCCGAAGGCACGGTTCTGCACGATGGCTCGCCACGCGTGATTCAAATCGATGGCATTCCTCTCGAAGCGCAGCTGAATGGCACCGTGCTGTTCCTCCGCAACCAGGATCAGCCGGGCGTAATCGGCCACGTCGGCAGCACGCTCGGCAAGCACGGCGTAAATATCGCAACCTTTGCCCTGGGCCGTCGCGACTCCACACCGGGAGCCGAAGCCGTTTCGCTGATCCGCTTGGACGGCGACGTATCCCCCTCGATTCTGGAACCCGTCCGCCAACACCCGGCGATTACTGAGGCCCGGCTCATCCATCTCGGCAAGGCTTAGCGTTCCCCCGGCGGGCCAGAGCCTAATCCCGCGAACCAAAATGGCGTCTAACCTTTTTTCTACGGCAGCGTCAAAATAACCAATACCCAGGTTCCGACTCGTGTATTTGGTTTAGCTGGTTTGCCGGTTGCTACTCTTCCAATAAGGTGAGCGAATCGGTAAACGGTCCGTGGTGGACACTCATTTCGGCGCCTTAATTCTTTTCCGGTGCACGAAAGGGGTTCTACCATGTCTCGGAATCTTCCCGAGCGTTGCATCTGTGTCTTCATCCTGTTGCTCTCATCTGTAACTCTAACGTTCGCGCAATCCGGCACCACCTCGCTTCGCGGGACCGTCACCGATCCCGCAGGCGCCGTCGTTCCCGATGCGACGATCACTCTGTCCAGCGCAGAAATCGCCGTGAATCTCACCACGCAGACTGACAAGAACGGTTTCTACCAGTTTCAGGCGGTCCGTCCCGCGACGTACGTCATGACGGTGAATGCTTCCGGGTTCGCTATCTTCAAGCAAACCGGCTTAGTGCTGCTGGTTTCCACGCCGGCCACCAGCGACGTGAAACTTCAGTTGGCCAGCGGCACAATCACCGTGGAGGTCCAAGCCGCGTCGCAGGGCATCAACACGCAGGACGCCACCATCGGCAACACGTTTGACTCGCGCCAGATCCTCGCCCTTCCGTTTGAGGGCCGCGATGCCGCCGGGGTGCTCAGCTTGCAGCCGGGCGTGACGTTCGTAGGCACAAATCCCGACGACAACATTGATACGCGAAATGGCGCACTCAATGGCGGGCGCTCCGACCAGGCGAACATCACGCTCGACGGAGTGGACAACAACCAGCAGGCGCGCGGCACGGCGTTTCAGGGCGCGGTTCGCTCCACACTCGATTCCATTGAAGAATTTCGCGTCACTACGATCGGGGACAATGCCGACCAGGGACGCTCTTCCGGCGGACAGGTGACACTGGTCACGAAGAGCGGCACGAATACGTTTCATGGCACTCTCTATGAGCAAAATCGCCCGACCGTCACCGCGGCGAACGACTGGTTCAACAAGCAGGCAGAGCTGAGCAATGGGTTGCCCAACAAACCGGGGAAAGTAATCCGCAATACGTTTGGCGGCTCGCGGGCCGGGCCCATCAAAAAAGATCGGCTCTTTTTCTTTGGCACCTATGAAGGACAGCGGTTGGCGGAAAACCAGCAGGTGCAGCGCAACGTACCGGCCCCAAATCTTCAGGACGGCGTGGTGCTCTATCCGTGCGCTCCTATTCTTAATGCGGACGGCAGCGTCAACACTCCGGCAACCACGATCTGTCCGGGCGGCAACAACGGGCTGCCACCGGTAGTGGGATTCAGCGGGAAGACATATTCGTTCGCTCCGGGAACGAGCGGCGTCGGCCCAGCACAAATCGCGGCGATGGATAATGTCTGCAGCACGGTGACGATGGCGCACCCGGCAAACACCTGCCCGCTCGGGCCTGGCGTAAACCCGCTGGTGGTGAACGCCCAGGGGACCGGCGTGTTCCAACAATATCCGACGGCCAACTCCTCGGCTTGCGGAAATGCCGATGGTTTCAACGTCAGTTGCTTCAGCTTCTCCGCGCCCAATCCAAGGCGGCTTAACACCACGATCGTCAAATTGGATTACAACTTGAACCGCGCGGGCACCCACCGCCTTTTTCTGCGTGGCAACTACCAAACCGATAAGACCGACGACGTCCCACAATTCCCCGGTGTGCCTCCAAGCAACGTCATCCGGGACACCAGCCGCGCCATTGCTGCTGGCTATACGGCAACGTTCTCCAGCACGTTAGTGAATAACCTTCGTTTTGGACTTACCCGCCAGAGCCAGGACAATAACGGAATCGAAAATCTGCCTATCGTAACCTTCCGTAACTTTGACGATCTACATCCGAGCGTTGGTTCCGTCTCTCCGACAACCTCTTTCACGCGCAAATTTCATATTCCGGTGTACAACTGGCTCGACGATGTGGCCTGGACAAAAGGCAAGCACACGCTACAGTTTGGCGTAAATATCCGGCGCATCACCAACACCCGGGCTACCGATGTGTCCAACATCAATTTTGCGTCTACAAACCCCAGCTATCTGGCAACTCCGGCGTCCAAAAACGACAGTCTGAATCCGACCAATTTCGGCCTGAAATCTGTGGATCCCAACCAAGCTGCGCCCTACGACAACGCCATTGGAAACATCGTTGGGCTTATCGCCCAAGTGAACGGGCAATACAATCGCACGGCGAAAGGTGTCCCCATCGCGGAAGGCGCGCTGGTGCCCAAGAACTTTCGCTCATGGGAATCCGATTTTTACGTCCAGGACGTATGGCACATCCGTCCGACCCTGACGATTACCGCGGGACTGCGCTATTCTTTGCTACAGCCGGTTTACGAGACAGAGGGAAACCAAGTTTCCCCGAACCAAAGCCTGAATCAATTTGTGAGCAGCCGGGCACAGGCCATGGCACTCGGCCAAACCACGGATGAAGTCATTACCTATAGCCCCAGCGGGCAGGCCAATGGAAAGAAGCCGTACTGGCCCTGGGATTACAAGGACTTCGGCCCGCGCCTTGCCTTTGCTTATGCCCCGAATTTCAATGACGGATTATTTCGTTCGCTTTTTGGCGCATCGGGTAAGACCTCGATTCGTGGCGGGTTTGGCATTGTCTACGATCACTTCGGGACAGCGCTGGTTGACACTTTTGACCAGAATGGTTCCTTTGGGTTAAACACAGTGATCAGCAATCCGGCCTCCGTGCAGTCGCTTGACGGCGGCGCCCGATTCACCGGTCCTAATAACATCCCTCTTTCCAGCCTGGATGGAACCCTGCTCCAGCCGGCACCCTCGGGACCGTTCCCGTACATTCCACCGGTGAGCACTCCAGGAAATCCGCTGCAGCAGATTACCTTCGGGTTCGACAACAAGCTGCGAACTCCTTATTCGGAGACGGTGGATTTCTCGGTCAGCCGGGAACTGCCGGGTGGGTTAACGTTTGAGGTGGCTTACGTCGGACGGTTCGCGCACCGTCTTTTGCAGCAGCGCGACTTGGCCATGCCGCTCGACTTGGTTGACCCCCAGTCCCACACGGACTACTTTGCCGCCGCGACGCAATTGGCCAAGCTGGCCAATGCGAAGACTCCCGTGAGTCAAGTACCCAATATCCCCTACTGGCAAAATGTGTTCCCCAACGCCGCGGGCGTGGTGAACTTCGGCCCTGGCACAGCCAGTTGCGGCGATGGGAATGTGGCACTTAACCATGGTGGCGCCCCCGGACTTTTGGGTGTCCCCAACCCAACCGCAACGCAAGCCATGTACGAACTGTTCTACTGCAATTGGGGTGCAGGCACATTCGGCGCCTCCAATTTCGTCAACGTGTTTGATTCCTTCTGCTTTCCGGCCTGCGCCAATATCAACGGTGCGGACACTCCGTACGCGTTCTACAACAAGGAATTCTCGGCGCTCTATGCCTGGTCCTCTACGGGCAACAGCAGCTATAACGCCGGGCAATTCATGGTGCGCAGCCGCAACATGCACGGTTTGCAGTTCGACTTCAACTATGTGCTGTCCAAATCGCTGGACATAGGCTCGGACTCGGAACGCGTCCCACAGTTCGGAGGTTTGAGCGCAATCATCAACACATGGTCTCCGAACCAACTGCGTGGCGTCTCCGATTTCGATACCCGCCATCAAATCAATTCGAACTGGGTCTACGATCTGCCGTTCGGCCGCGGAAAACGGTTTGGCCACGACTGGAACCGCGCTGCCAACACGTTGCTGGGAGGATGGCAAATTGTGGGAATCTACCGGTGGACGAGCGGCTTTCCCTTCACCATACCGGCGGGCGGTACTTGGAACACCAACTTCCAGCTATCCGGAAATGCGGTTTTGACGGGCGTGGTCAATCAGAAACTGTCCTACGTGAACGGCCAGCCGTTTGCCTTCGATATCGGAGCCGCGGCTAACGATCCGACCGCTACTTCCAATTACTGGAACAGTGTTATGCGCCTTCCTTATCCCGGCGAATCCGGCCCGCGCAATATTTTCCGCGGGCAAGGCTTCTTCGGCATCGACGCAGGCCTCAACAAGACCTTCAGCCTTACCGAGCGCCAGGCGATTCGGTTCAGCGCCTATGCGTACAACCTGACCAACTCCGTGCGCTTTGACGCCGCAACCATAACTTTCAACGGCGCCCTTACGAATCCGAGCTCCGTCGGGTTATACTCGGGGACACTAACCAAGCCGCGCGTGATGGAGTTTGCCTTGCGCTATTCGTTCTGAGCTCTCCATAACCAATACTCGTTGCCGCCGGAGGGGAATACCTCTCCGGCGGTTCTTTTTGATAAAAGGGTGGCGCTTTGATCTCGTAAGTTCAGCTGAAAAAAGGCACTAAAACAAAAACTTTCCACGGGTATAAGGTTTACCCGCTTGACATAAGCACCTAAGTGTCATAAAACTCGCGCATATTTCGACGAGAAGTGGTCAGGCACATTCCCAAAGTGTGCCGAGGGATTATGGGGGCGGGGACAAGCCGTTGGTCGGTTGAGGGTCCGTTCCTTCCATAAGTCGTTTCTTTGGCGAATGCGAGCAGCTGCCGGGTGCAGAAATGTACTGGTGTGTTTGCCGGGGTACTTGTGGTGGGGAATTCGTCCTTCAGAACTGGCTCGATCATTCATAACTCCTGCCGGACATTTTCCCAAGCATTGTTTCGGGACTGATTCTCGAAGTTACTTAAAAGGAGTCATTCATGGTCTCCAAATTTGGTCGCCGCGTCGTATGCGCGTTTTTGGTGGTTCTTCTCGGGGCCGGCATGACGGTGGCACAGACTGCCACCTCTTCTTTACGGGGAACCATTACCGATCCCAAAGGATCGAGCATCCCGGGAGCAGACGTGAAGCTGACGAGCACGGAGCGAGGCGTGTCGCTTACAACGAAGGCGGATCGGGATGGCCAGTATCAATTTCTGGAAGTGCGGCCGGGGACGTACACGCTGGAGGTGGCGGCCGCAGGCTTTAGCACCATCCGGGAGAACAATCTGATTTTGCTGGTCGCTACGCCCGCGAGAAGCGATTTTCAGATGACGATTGCAACCGGAGCGACGACAGTCGAAGTGACCGCGTCGCTGCAAACCATCAACACCTCCGACGCCACCATTGGCAATGCGTTTAACCAGACGCAGTTGAGCGCGCTTCCCTTTGAAGGGCGCGATCCGGCGGGGATTTTGAGCCTCCAGCCGGGCGTGGTTACCGTGGCCGATCGGGGCAAGGTGGATACCCACGGAGACAGCCGCGGAGGTGCCGTCAACGGCGCACGCAGCGACCAGACGAACCTCACGCTGGATGGTATTGACAACAACGATCAGGTGGCTGGAAATGCTTTCGTCGGTGCGCTTCGGACTACGCTCGATTCGATCGAAGAGTTCCGCGTGACGACCACGAACTCGGATGCCGAGTCCGGACGCTCTTCCGGTGCTCAGGTATCGCTGGTTACCAAGAGCGGCACCAACCAGATTCACGGCGCGGCGTATGAATACAACCGCCCCACCAACATGGTGGCCAACGATTATTTCAACAAGCATGCGCAACTGACGAACGGCGAGACGAACAAACCTCCACGCTTGCTGCGTAACACGTTCGGCGGAAGTTTCGGCGGGGCGATCAAGAAGGACCGGCTGTTCTACTTCCTTGCGTATGAAGGGCAGAGGACGCGCGAGAGTTACCAGGTGTCGCGTGTCGTACCAAGCGCCGCACTGCGCGATGGCGTGATTCAATATCCATGCGCTCCAATTTTAGACGCCCAAGGGAATACGGTGGAGACCGCAGTCCAGGTGTGCCCGGGCGGCGCTGGTAACAGCGCGCAGGGGAAAAGTGGAATGACTTACACGCCTGGTCCCGGCTTTAATGCATTGGGTCCAACGCAAATCGCGACCATGGATCCGAACTGCTCGAGCACCGGCACTTGTAACGCTTCGGCTGGTCTGCAACCCGGCATAGATCCATTTGTCCTTCAGACTATGAATACTTATCCGCTTCCGAACACCGACAACGTGGGCGACGGATTTAATTACCGGGGTTACACTTTTTCTGCGCCCACACCGAGTAAGCTGGACACCTACGTCGCGAAGTTTGATTACAACGTGACCAGCAGTGGCAGCCAGCGGCTTTTCGTGCGCCTCGGTCTGCAAAACGACCACGGGGTTCCTACCAGTGTGCCAGGCAACCAGTTGGGAACGAATTCCGGAGCAGAGCAATTTCCGGGGCAGCCGGATTCCGTTGTGGAGACCAACAATTCCAAGGGGATTGTTACCGGGTATACCTGGGTCATCAGTCCGACCAAGGTCAACAACTTTCATTACGGTTTCATCCGCCAGGGAATCGGCGAAAATGGCGCCTCTGTGCAGAATTTCGTCCGCCTCCGCGGATTGGATACGCCGGTTGCCGATAACCGCACCACCAGCAAAATCGTTCCGGTGCACAACTTCACGGATGATTTCAGCTGGTCGCATGGAAGACACACGATCTCGTTCGGCGGCAACTACCGCATGGTAACGAACGAGCGCAATTCAAACGCCAACTCTTTCACTCTAGCCACCACCAACGCCGCATTCCTAATTCCCACGGGGATCGCCAATACGGGGCAATCGTTTGATCCCGCCGCTTTCAAATTTCCCGCCGTGGACTCCGGCTTCGGCAATTCCTACGACTTTCCGATGATGGCGCTCGCCGGGGTTATCAACGAGATTGACACGGTTTACGTCCAGAATAAATCCGGGAACCTGATCGCTACGCCGAGCAATCCGGGCGCTTTCGTAGCGCGTAATTTCCGGGACAACGAGGTCGAATTCTATGTGCAGGACTCCTGGCACGCTAAAAGCAACCTCACCTTCACTTATGGCCTGCGTTACTCTTTGCTGCAGCCGCCGTATGAACGCGGTGGCAACCAGGTGTCACCCAGCTTAAGCCTCGACAACTTCTTCAACACCCGCATGAAGGATATGACCCAGGGAATTTCGTACTCTCCGGACTTCAGCATGGTCCTTTCCGGTCCCGCAAACGGCAAACCGGGATTCTGGAGCTGGGACTACAAGAATTTTGCCCCGCGACTCTCGATGGCCTACTCGCCAAATCACAGTTCAGGCTTGCTCGGCTCTCTGTTTGGTGGGCCGGGAAAGAGCTCCCTGCGTATTGGCGCCGGCATGTACTACGACCACTTCGGCCAGAGCACTGTAGATATATATGACCAGCACGGCTCCTTTGGATTCGTCAGCAATATCACACAGCCTCCGGGCTTCGTGAATCTGGACACTGGCCCCCGCTACACCGGCTTGCACGATTTTTCCAATTTGCAATCTATGGTCTACCCCGCGCCCACGAACCTCGGCTTTCCGCAAACGCCGCCCGACGCGTTCGGTATTTATTGGAGCCTGGACGACAAGATGAAGACGCCCTACTCCTATGCTCTGGACTTGTCTTTCACGCGGGAGTTAAGGAACGGCTTCACGCTGGAAGTAGCTTACGTAGGCCGCATCAGCCGCCGTTTGCCCCAGGAAAAAGATTTGGCGCAGCCGGTGAACCTGTGCGATCCAAAATCCGGGCTCTGCTACTTCCAGGCAGTAACGGCACTGGCGAAAGTTTATCGCGGTGGCACCAAGACGCAGGCTTTCGACCCGGCGTCTCTCCCCGCCAATGTGCAGCAGTATTGGACAGATATGATGCAGCCGCTTCAGTCGGGCGGCGCTTACCAGGCTAAATACTGCACGGGAATAGATTCATCGGGAAAGCCAATCTTACTGGGCACTGCGAGTCCCATTGTCGCCGCCTATGACCTCTTCTGCGGCGGCAACCGGAACGAGACCACGCCTTTGTCCGTGCTGGATACCAGCGGCATCCCAGATGCCACGAATGATTCGGACTGCGGCACGACGCCGTTACCCAATGAGCCAGCGGAACCGGCGTGTGTGAACTACTTCCCGAGGAACAGCCAGGCGGCGTCCGGGTATGGGCCGTACGCTTTCTACCAAGCACAGTATGCATCGCTGAATGCGTGGACCACGTCGGGCCGTGCAAACTACAACGCGATGCAGGTGATGTTGCGGAAACGCGCCAGCCGCGGACTGACCTTTGACTTCAACTATACATTCTCCAAGTCCATAGATATGGGCTCGGCCGCGGAGCGCGTCTCCACCTTCCAGGGCAGCTTTTTCGGTGTTACCGCGCTCTACAATCCGTTCAGCCCGGGGCTTTTCCGCTCCGTTTCGGATTTCGACATGACTCACCAGATCAACTCCAACTGGGTGTATGACCTGCCATTTGGGCGCAAGCAGCGCTGGGGTTCCGGCTGGAATCGCGCGGTGGATGCGGTCCTCGGAGGATGGAGCTGGTCCGGGTTGTATAAGTGGACGAGCGGATTGCCGTTCGGCGTGCAGAACGGCTTTCAGTTCCCCACGAACTGGGACCTGAATGGCTATGCCAACCTCGTGGGACCGAAACCGACGGTGGGGGCCTACACCAACGCTACGGGGAACATCAATATGTTTAAGGATGTGAACGCCGCGATCGCCGCGTTCGATTATCCCTTCCCCGGACAGGTAGGCACTCGCAATGTCCTGCGCGGGCCCGGCTACTTCACGGTGGACACCGCCGTGCGAAAGACCTGGAACCTCACCGAGCGGCAGAGCCTCTCTTTTTCGGCGGAGGCATTCAACCTGACGAACTCCGTGCGTTTCGACACATTCAGCGCGTTGCCGGAGATTGATATTTCGGGCAGTTTTGGGAATTACACCCACACGCTGAACGGGCCGCGGGTCATGGAATTCGCCCTTCGCTACTCGTTCTAATCGCGATTGCACGTTCACCTTTGCCCGCCGGAGAGAATGCCCTCTCCGGCGGTTTTGTTGTCAGGGCCTGGTGTTTTAGCGTGTTTCGGCGCATGAAACTCAGCTGCATGGGTTGGATACGTTCGCTGGCTGGCCCCCATATCCTGTGGTATTCTTGGAGCCTCGGCGGGTGTTTATTGCCCGTGTATTGCCTCACTGTCGGGGCGTAGCGCAGCCTGGCTAGCGCGCCTGGTTCGGGACCAGGAGGTCGAAGGTTCAAATCCTTTCGCCCCGACCACTTTAATCTCACTACTTCAATTACTTCCCCACCTAAGCCTATGAACCGAAAAGCGTCCTGACGAGTGTTCGGGAATACGAACAGGCGAAGCTTGCGCAGCCGGATGTACCAAACTGGACAGACGGAGGCGAAGGAATAAAGTACTAATGAACTGAAGGATTAAACGAGTATAGCGAACGGTCGGGAGCCGGAGATGTCGTTGGATGAATCAGCAACGGGCAACCTGAGTGGTCACCGGCAAACTTTGGGTGTTTGCTGGATCGTGTATGGGATATTTCGGCTGATCGTGGGGCTTTGTCTCTTCCTATACAGCGGGACCGCCACGGTGATGTTTGGGGCGCTGCTGGGGCGCGTGCCGGATGCATTCAGCTTGATGGCGGATTTCCACGTCTTTTATGCAGTTATCGTGGTGCTGTCGTTTGTTTGCGGCCTGCTTGGACTATTTGCCGGTCTGGCTCTTCTGGGAAATCAAGGGTTGGCGCGCAGGCTGGCGCTGATTGCCGCACTTTTGTCGGTATCCGATCTTCCGTTTGGAACCACTCTGGGAATCTTCACACTTATTGCGGTTCTTCCGTTTCGCGGCGGCTTTGGGACTGCTCGCGCCTGAAAAGCGCTCTTTGCTAGATTGCTGATAAGAACGTGGTTGAGCGCGCGTTACCCTGCGGTTTGCTTGCTTCTCATTTTCCCGCCGAGCAGCTTGATCCCAAGATCCGCCTATTTTTCTTTTCTTTCTAAACGTGCACAACAGGACAGTATTGGGCGCTCTGAAGTCTGATACTCGGATCTCGAGATTCTTAGAAGGAGACTTATGTTCAAGCTTTCGAGTATTACTTTCATGGCAGTAATGGCGCTTGGTGTTTCTGCGCAAGCGCAGACCCAGTCGCAAGTGCAGGCAGACTCCGGCAAACAAGTGACGGAGTATCGAATAAATGTGGTGAGCCGGACGACGCAGGCGGTCAGCTATAAGCACCGCAGTGGCGCCACAAAGATTAATTTCCAGGGCACGGATTTAATGCCCGCCGCGGCGGGCGAGGCTAAGGTCGAGAGTAAGCGCGGGGCATTGGAAATCGAGGCGGAATTTTCCGACCTTGGCAAGCCCACGAGTTTCGGCAACGAGTATCTGACTTACGTGTTGTGGGCGATTTCGCCGGAAGGCCGGCCGGTAAACATCGGCGAAGTATTGGTAGGCGAAAACCACCGCAGCAAGCTGGACGTAACCACGGACCTGCAAGCTTTCGCGCTGATCGTAACCGCGGAACCTTATTATGCCGTGCGGCGTCCCAGCAACGTGCTAGTGCTGGAGAACACTGTTCGCAGGGATACCGCCGGTGGTACCGAATTCGTAGACGCCAAGTATGAATTAATCGATCGTGGCGGCTATATTCCCACGGGCTACAACTTCGACCCCGTGGTGTTAAGCGCCCGATTGCCGCTGGAATTTTTCGAAGCGCGCAACGCCGTGCGCATTGCGAAATCCGCGGGCGCCGATCGATACGCCGCTGAGAGTTATGAAAAGGCAGTTCGCCAGATGAACGAGGCGGATGCGCTGGCCACAACCAAGCATGAAAACAGGAAAGCACTGATTTCGATGTCGCGCGAAGTGGTGCAGACAGCGGAAGACGCGCGGGAAATTTCCGTAAAGCACATGGACGAAGAACGCGCCGAGGGCGAACGCCGGGCCGGAAGAGGGCGTGAAGCCGCTGCGAACAATCGCGCGGACGACGAATCCCAGCGCCGCGCCAACGCCGAAGCCACTACCGCGGACGCTGTTCACCAGCGTAACGAGGCAGACCGCCAGAATAACAACGCGCAGGCAGCAGCCCAGCAATCGGCTGGCGCCCAGGCCGACGCGGAAAGAGACCGCAACGAGGCGCAGCAAAAACAACACGCTGCGGAAGCCGATTCCGATCGGAATCGCGCCGCTGCCGCTTCCTCCGACGCACAGCTTCAACAAGCCGTGCGTGACCGCGAGCAGCTTCGCGCCAACCTGCTGCAACAGTTCAACCTGATCCTGGAAACGCGTGACACCGCGCGCGGCCTGGTCGTCAACATGTCGGACGTTTTGTTCGACTCCGGAAAATATACGCTTCGCCCACTGGCCCGCGAAAAGCTGGCCAAAATATCGGGCATCGTGCTTGCGTATCCTTCACTGCGGCTTGCGGTTGAGGGCAACACGGACAGCGTTGGAACCGAACTGTACAATCAGGAACTTTCGGAGCAGCGCGCCGAAGGCGTCCGCAGCTACCTGACCCAGCAAGGGGTTCCGGAATCTTCGACCACGGCGCATGGTTTCGGGAAGACGCGGCCCATCGCGTCTAACGACACCTCGGAAGGACGCCAGCAGAATCGCCGAGTGGAACTGATCGTCTCCGGTGAAGTGATCGGCACCACGATCGGTTCGATTGTTCTTCAGCCAATCGCGACAGCAACGTCCCCGCAGTAAGCCTACCTGACCAGAGGAGCCGGCTCAGAATCTGAGCCGGCTCTTTTTTTTGCGTATGGATTGCGGATGACCAAAACGAGAAGGAAGCGGCGCAAGGATTGATGATCCCTGCGCCGGCGAAAAATCTGCAGATGGAAATGTGATCCGATCCAGCTTCTTATGGCTTCGTCGGAACCGAGCCGGGTTTGAAGAGGTCGGAGAGGTCGTTGGCGTTGGCGGCGTCGGCGAGATAAACACAGCGCCGGAATAGAAAATAACAGAGGCGTTTTACAGAATAGTGAGGGGAATATTACGGGTCGAAGACTGTAGTAGAAATGCGCAGCTGCGCGGAGGCTAGGTTAAAACCGGCGCTTCGGCGACACCGGCCAGGCCGAAGACGCGCTGGTAACGCTCGACTTCGGCGCGCGGGCCGAGGGCCTTCTTGAAATTGTCGGAAAGTTTCACGGCTGGCCTGCCATCGGCGTCGTTGAGCTTGCAGACCAGGCTTAGCGGGTCGAAGTCTGCGCCACCGTGTGGATTGCAGTTGCGGAAATCGTTGGTCAGCAGCGTGCCCCAGCCTGCGCTGAACCGGATGCGGCGGCCGGGCGTCCATTTTTTTTCGTCGAGAAAGTCGTTGGCCTGGCGAAAATCGGAGGAAGAATATCCCTTATGAATCTTGCCGGAAAAATGGGCGTGCAAGCCGAGAATTGTGTCGGCATCAAGCCCGTCTGAGGCGATGAAGAGTTTCTGGCGGGGGTCGCGCCCTCGTTTTTCAAGCCAGGCAATGTATTCATCGCCAGCCAGAAAGGGTTCCTTGCTGTCGGCGCGCTGTCCGGTCCAGTCGGCCACCCAATCCGGAGCGTTGTTGAAAAACTGCGTCGAGCCAAACGTGTCGGGAAGCAGGATGAGCAATTCGCCTTGATATGTTTTCTGCCACATTTCCAGCAAGCGGTATTGCGCCGTTTTCAATTCTTCATCGTCCCGGGCCATCGCTGCCAGGGCCATGGGCAATTCGTGCGCGTTTGTCCCGATCGCTTCCAGGTCGTGCTGATAGGCCAGATAGGTATTGGAAGTGCCGCCGAAAGTGCTGCCGAGCACGTCGCTCATCGCTTTTACGACGTATTCCTGCCAGAGAAAGCTGTGCCGGCGCCGCGTTCCGAAATCGCTGAGGCGCAATCCAGGCGTGCAGCGCAACCGCTCCATTTTTTCCCAGAGCTTGGTTTTGGCGCGGGCATAGAGAATATCCAGCTCGAATTCGCTCAGGCGCTTCAGGTTGGCGCGCGTCTTTAGTTCGCTGATGGCGGAAAGCGCATAAATCTCCCACATTGTTGTGGCGGTCCATAGGCCGTGGAAGGAAAGGGAGAACTGTCCGTCCTGGACGCTCAGCTCATAATCGGAGAGGCGGAAGTCGCGTTCGAGCCACTCGAGGAACGCCGGTTCGAAGATGCCACGGCGGCCGTAGAAGGTATTGCCGGCGAGCCAGATCAGCTCGGATTTGTGAAATCGCAGTTTCTTTGTTTGTTCCAGTTGTTCCCGAAGCTCGTTGACGTCGATTAAATCGCCAAGGCGGACTTCGGCGGACCGATTGAGGAAGGAAAAGGAAGCGGTGGTCTTTGGAAACTGTTTCCAGATGAACTGGAGCATCAGCAGTTTGTAGAAATCGGTATCGAGCAGAGACCGGGTAATCGGGTCCAATTCCCAATTATGGTCGTGCGCGCGTCGCGCCAGGTTGATAATCACAATCCCAATACTTTACCCTACTCGGAACGAAGTTCGGCAATGGTCTGGCTTCCGAAAAGCCTGCGTGGATTTCGATTTACTTTCCGGCGCTCGCCGCCGGTTGTACAATCGCGCCACCCACAAATCTGCTTTCTCGCACAAGGAGAGTCTCATGAGGTTGCGCACGTTGGTCTGCCTGTTGTCTGCCATTCTTCTGGCCGCCGCTGCCGTTTCGCTCGCCCGGCCGCAAACCCCCGCGAATTCGGCGCCGGTCAAGGAAGGCCTACTTACGGCCGCAGATGTTGGCAATAAATTGTTGCCGGAGAAGGTGTTTTTCCGTGGGCAAATTGCCCCGGTGCAGGCGCGCAACACCGGCGGCGTTCAGTATGCAGATGGATTTCTCGTCTTCGCGGGACTTGTGGACAGCTCCGGCTATTCCACCGGCATCCGGGAAAAGTATCAGGCGTACCTGATCAACGAAGTGCCGGTAGAAATCGGCGGGCAGACACTGAAGCCGGGCGCCTATGGAATCGGGTTTCTGGACAGCAACAAATTTGTGGTGATGGATATCGCCGCCAATGATGTCCTGCAGGCGGCCTCGGCGAAAGATACAGAAATGAAGCGACCTGTGCCGCTGCAGTTTACCGCCGGATCCGGGGCGGGGAACTATCGTCTTTATCATGGCCGGGATTACGTCGAATTTCACCGCGTCAAGTAGGACCTGTCGTTTGTGGAGTGCGGTGGCTCAGCCACCGCTTTTGAGGTTGACGCGATGAGGCGACGGGGCACTTGGGTGGCGATGTTTGCTGCGTAAAAGCGGGAGCCCGCCTGCGGCGGGCAGGCTGAGCTCCCGCACTCCAAAGGGACTTGGGGGTGTTTATCCTTTAATTTTGCCGCCCGCTGCATCCCACGTTACGCCGCTCTTCCGGAAATAGGATTCGTTGGCCATGTGGCAGGCCAGGGCTGCGTTGTGGCCGAAGACGGCGTCTTCCACCACTGGCTTTCGAGTGCGGACGGCTTGCAGAAAATTCCACATGTGCGGCCGCAGGCCGTCCCACGAATCGCCCTTGTAGGTGTAGCCTTCCGCGATAGGTTCCTTGCCTGGCGCTGGGTCATTGTCTTCATGCCACTTTTTGTAATAAGCCGCGCGCATTTCGTGGGGGAAGCCGTTTGCGTAATAACTGGGCGCCCTGTCTTCGCCGCTTTGCGGGAAATAGGCGATCGTGTTTTCGGTCACCTCCAGAATTCCCTTTGAGCCCTGGAACCGGTAAACCTCGGGGGTTTCGCAACCGAGGTTCAGGCGCAGATACACCGGGATTTTTCCGTACTCATAAATCACGGCCTGCACGTCGGGCATGTTGCGCCCGTCATTCCAGCGCAGAATGCCGCCGGCCGCCGTGGCGCGGGCGGGCGGTTCGTTCCATCCGAGCATGTAGTTCATCCCACTGACGAGGTGAACGAGCAGGTCGCCGGCTACACCCGTACCGTACTCCTTCCAACAGCGCCAGCGCGCGAAGAGCTTGGGGTCGAATTCGCGTTTGGGCACCGTGCCCTGCCAGGTGTCCCAGTCCATGGTTTGCAGCGAAAGATCCGGCGGCGGAGGATATTCCCACGCGCCAGTCGGATCGTTGCGTCCCAGGGAGCCTTCGACGAGATTCAGTTCGCCGATGATTCCTTTGGCGAGCAAGTCTTTTGCCTTCGCGCAGATCACCGAACTCACTCGCTGCGAGCCGATCTGCACGATGCGCCCCGTCTTTTTGGCAGCCGCCACCATGGCCACGCCGTCCTCAGCGCTGTGCGACATCGGCTTCTCGCAATAGATATCCTTGCCCGCGTTCACCGTATCCACGACCACTTGCTTGTGCCAGTGGTCGGGCACCGCCGCGATGATGCAGTCGATCTCCTTGTTGTCCAGAAGTTCCTGGTAACGGCGCGTGGTCTTGATCTTTGGCCCGGCAATTTCTTTGGCCAGCGTGTGCCGCCCATCATAGAGATCGCAGGCCGCCACGCATTCCGTGCCGGGTAGGGAGACCGCTGTTGTAAGCAGGCCGGAACCCTGCATGCCGATACCGATAATTCCGAAGCGAACGCGCTCGACTGCCGCGCCCTCCAGCGGGCCGGGAATCTTCATTGGCTCCAGAGCGATGCTTCGTGCCGCCATCATTGCGCCGGTTGTCCCCGCGCTGGCTTGCAGAAACGATCTCCGGCTCCACTGTTTTCCGCTCATGATTCTCTCCGTGTTCCGAGATTTGCGTATCGTTCGCTACGGCAGCGGCCGGATGCTCACTTCCTTGAAAAACACCACATCGTTCTTGCTGTGATTCTGGAGGCCAAAGTAGCCTTCATCAGGCCGCGGGCCGACCTGAGGTTCGAAATCGAACTTCCGCGCGGGAACCGGGTCACCCTCGTGATAGTCCGTTACCTTCACGCCATTAACCTCGACGATGGTCTGCGGCCCGTCAATCGTGATCACCATGGTATTCCACTCGGGTCCGGGCTTCGCGGGTTTTGCCAGCGGCTTGGTGAGCGAATAGAGCGTGCCGGTCATGTGGAATTCGTCTTCGCCGGAAGTCTCTGGATGATTGTCAATCTGCACTTCGTAACCGTAATGGACCGGCATCCAAGCCTCACGCGGCTCAATCGGAATGCGGATATAGACGCCGGAATTGTCATTGAAGTCGCGCATCTTGAAAACCACGCGCAGCTTGCAGTGGCCAATCTTCCCGCCCGTCCAATACAGGAGTCCCATTCCGCCGTGCGTTTCGATCATTCCGCCGGCAACCGTCATCTCGCCCGGCCCGACGTGTTTCCAGCCGGTCAAGTCCTTACCGTTGAAAAGCTGCTTCCACTGGGGTTCGGGTCTTCCCGCCGCCGACAGAAATCCCACCGCCGCTAGCACCAGGACTGCACGTAGGGTTCGCATCCCACACCTCCACCAGTTCAGGCGGCGAATAGATTTCGCGCCATGAACCACAAATTTGCCGGCCGCTCGGCCAGACGGCGGACGAACCACGGATACCAATATGTGCCGTAGGCCACCAGGACCGCGGAGCGATAACCCTCGCGCGCCAGACGTTCCTGCTCTTCGCGCTGGATTCCAAAGAGCATCTGCACTTCGAAATTGTTTTTCGCAAATGCGTTCCGGGCCGCGTGGTCCGCAAGCCGCCGGATCAATTTCACGTCATGCGTGCCGAACGCCGCGCGCGGGCAGCGATCCGACGCTTGCGCCGCCATCATCGCGGTTGCCAGCGAGAAATAATTCTCATCCACGTCCTGTTTTTTCGGGTAGGCGATCTCGGGCGGCTCCTTGTAGGCGCCCTTCACCAGCCGAATTGACGGCCGCAGGGGCAGCAATCCCTCGACATCCTTCTGCGTGCGATACAAATAGGCTTGCAGGCAAATCCCGGCGTTTGCATATTTCATGAGCGCTCGTTTGTAAATGTCCAGTGTCACCTCTACGTACGAGCTTGCTTCCATGTCCACCCAGACGATGGCATCCTTCTCTTCTTCGGCGATAATCCTTTCCAGATTTTCAAAACAGAAATCGGGCGAGAGATCGAGCCCGAGTTGCGTCAGCTTCACGGATATTTCCGTGTTCATGCTGGACTGATGGATGCGCCGCAAAACTTCGAGGTAATGCTCGGTTACCTGCAAGGCCTCGGCGCGATCCGTGACGTTTTCGCCGAGATTGGTGAAAACGCTGGCAATCTTCTTTTGTTCGAGGCCACGCGCGGCTTCCATCGCAGCGTCCAGGGTTTCTCCCGGCATAAAGCGCGAAACGCTGCGCCGGACAAACGGATAGTTCACCGCGTTTTCCCGCAGCCATTTATTTTGGGAAGCGGCAAGCAGTATCGACCGCATCAGCGCCATTGTTTGCTCGCCTCTCCTCGAGGGGGTAAAAGCGTAACCCCGTTTCGCGGGCCTATTCTAATTCAGATGTGGCGGGATGATAGCTTGCAAAGTTTCTAGGGAGATTGGATGCCGCTCCTGGGCATGCCTGAATGGCGAAGGGCGGTCGAAAAGATGTGGCTTTTGGCCCGCCAAGAAGCATCGAAGAGATGCGCGCGGAATGCTCCGCAACACAATAAAACACGCAGGCGCGCGAAAAGTTGCGGTCACGACGAGGGCAGGTAGTTCGGGCGCGCGCCGGACCCATAAATACAGACTTTTTGCCAAGTCGTGATATATGCTTTTGGAATTTCGTGCATCTAACTGGGTAGCAATACAAGAGGAGATTTATTTATGAAACAACCCAGACTCACTACATTCCTTGGTGCGGTGGTTACCGCAGCTTTATTGTTTACACCATCGGCAAATGCTCAATCACAGGCGGCTGCGGGAAACGCAACGTTCACCGTCACCGCCGTGGGCAAGAAAGATGCCGATGTTTCGAATATCCCGAAGGATGATGTTCAGCTCTATCAGGGCAAGGACCGCAAGCAGATTGGCGATTGGAAGAAAGGTGACTCGCTCTTCCTGGCCATTCTGATTGACGATTCCATCGATAGCACGGCCGGTGGTCAGTGGGACTATCTCCGCGAATTCATCATGGCCCAACCGCCTTCCACAGCCATCATGGTTGGCTACATCACGGACAACGGCACGCGAGTGCTGCAGGACTTTACACCCGACCACCAACTTGCCGCCAAGGCTCTGCGCCTCCCGATTGGCTTTGGTTCTATCGGTTCCAGCCCGTATCTCGGGACCCTCGACCTGTTGAAGCGCTGGCCGAAGACGGGCCCACGCCGCTCCGTAATCCTTATTACCTCGGGAATCGATTTCTTCCGTGGACCGGGTTTTGGCCCGTTTTATCCCGACCTCGATCCGCTGATCTCGCGCGCCGAGCGGCAGAACACCAACATCTGGACGATTTACTATCCGAGCGCCAGCCACCGCGGGCGTTCCTTTTTCCTGGGGAACAACGCGCAGAACAATCTGGACAAGCTCTCCCAGGACACCGGCGCGGAATCCTATTTTCTAGGTACGCAGGTTCCAGTTTCCATCAAGCCGTATCTGGATGAGATCGGCCAGCATCTTAACAACCAGTACCTTTTGACCTTTGCTGGCAGCGGGGGCACGAAAGGGAAATACCAGAGTGTGAAGGTGAAGACCTCGCTTAAGGAAGTGGAGTTTCTCGTGCCCGCTTCCGTGTTCATTCCACCGGCCGGGCAGTAATCGCCGACGATTCAAAACAGAAAGGCGCGAGACGAAAATCTCGCGCCTTTCTGTTTCCCTAATTCGCTGGTCTCGCTCAGATGGCCTGAGTTGAGTCTCGAATCACCAGTTCTGCGTGCAGCTTCTGGGCAACCACGCTCCAGTCGCGATTCTCGTGTCCCGCTTTGATGGCTTCCATCACGATGTTGACCGCCGCGGCTCCCATCGTTTCGAGCGGCTGGCGGACAGTGGTCAGCGATGGGACGGAGAGGCCTGAAATCGCGACGTCGTCGAAACCGATCACCGAGCATTGCTCCGGCACGCCTATGCCGCCCTTAGCCAGCGCGCGGATGGCGCCCAGCGCCGTCAGGTCGTCGAACGCGAGCAGCGCGGTGAACTTTTTTTTCTTCTGCAGCAATTCTTCGGTCAGGCGGTAACCATGTTCGAAACTTGCATTGGCGTCGAACACATCCGGTAGTCGCGTTACCAGTGAGGAATCGATCTCCAGTTTCACGGACTGCGCGAATTTCTGAATTCCGCGCCACCTCGGTGCGCTGTCAATCAGGCGCTTTGGCCCGAGGATAATCGCAATTCGCCGGTGGCCGAGCTGATAGAGGTGCTCCAGCGCCATGCGCCCGCCGGCTTCGTTGTCCACCATTACGAAGCTGACGCGATTGCCTGGAATTTCCCAGCCGATGGTCACCGTGGGAACTTCCGCTTTGTTCAGATCCGCAAGAACGTGAATGTCTACGAGCAGCCAGTTGGCAACCACGATCAGTCCGTCCACGTGGCGTTCAAGCAACATTTCCAGGTAGCGCTCGAATCGTTCGCGCTGGTTGTGGGCGTCGGAAAAAATCGGAAGGTACGCGAGAGGGTAAAGGGCGTTCTCGATGCCGCGCATAATCGGTGTGCAGAATGGGTCCATCACGTCGGTCAGCATTACGCCGATGCTTTGGCTTCGCTTGCTGCGGAGAAAGCGCGCCATGGCGTTCGGGCGGTAGCCCAGGCGCTTGGCGGTTTCTTCAATCTTTTTTTTCGTGCCGGAAGCGATGTAACGGGCCAGTGGCGCGTTATTCAGGACGATGGAAACCGTCGCCGGGGAAAAGCCCGTGGCCTTGGCGACATCCCGCATCGTGACCAGTCCGCGCCTGCTCTGTGCTTTCATGCCTGCGCCTCGCGCGCCTATCATCCGGCGATAGTCACTGAAATAGCAAATCCAAAAGAGAATGTTGACTAATCATTGAGACAGTGAAGGAGAGAGTGCCTCTGTGCCGACATGTTTTGGCAGCAATTGCCCGCCGGGCCGGACGTTTTACTCTTCGGGCGGAATTTCAAACGACATTTGCTTGCGAAATCCCGAGGTTTTCCAGACTCCAAAAGCGATTCCCGCCAGCATCCAGATTGAACCCACGATAATCGCTGGGTGGCTGAGATTCAGCCATAGCGCGAGACAGATCACAAAGCCGAGAACCGGTGGAATCAAAAACCCCAGCTTCTTCTCCTTGGCGCGCACGTAATATCGAAGGAATGCCGCCACGTTTACACCCATGAACGCGATGAGGGCCCCAAAATTCAGCATTTCCGCGCCAAGGCCATACGCCTCTCCGCCATTCATGATTTTCTTGAAAGCTTCCCAGGTTAACGACGTCGCGCCCAGCGAGTACGTCTTATATCCGGCCACGATTTCCAGCAGGAATGCCCCCACGAGCGCCACGCCTCCCACGAGGAAGACGTTGTTCCGCGGGATGCGGTGCTTTTCGTCCACAACCCCGAAGAATGACTTTGGAAGGGCGTTGCTCCGCCCCATCCCGTAGAGAAGCCGTGCCGCACCGATCTGTGCGCCAAGGCCGGACCCGAAATTCGCCAGCAAAAGTGTAAATCCCACGATTGGAAATAGAGGCTTCCACGAACGCCCCGCCACATACGAGTATGCCGTATTGATGTCCGGGAACTGCTCCGAAGCCGGCCAGATCAATTGGGCGATGTAAACCTCGAACGCCGAGAGTATTCCGATCACCAGGCATGTTAATACCGTCGCCAGAAGGATATTGCGCCTGGGATTTTCCGCCTCTTCCGACAATGTGGAAATACCGTCGAAACCGATATACGTGAGAACGGCGATGGACGTACAGCCGAACAAACCGGTAAACGTGAACGTCATCGGGTCATAGAACGGACGCGTGAAGTAAGCCCCATCGTGCGGCACACCGAATATGTACCGCGCCCCCGCGATGAAAATGGCCACGACCACAATCCCCATGAAGAAGGCCATGCCCGTATTAATGCGGGCTGAGGTCTTGATACCTCGTACATTCAAGAAAGTGAACACAACCACAAAGAAAATTTTCCAGATCCACGGCGGCACGCCGGGGGCGAACTGGCTTGCCTGCCCCGCGCACCAAACGGTGCAAATCAGCGGGTTCAGAATGTAGTCCATCACCATGCTCCATCCGGTGACGTATCCGACCGCGGGACTCACTTCCTGCGCCACGTACGTGAAGGCGGAGCCGGCGCTTGGATACGCGCGGGCCATGCGGCCGTAGCTGATTCCCGTGAAAAGCATGGCGACCATGGCGATCAAGATCGCCGTGACAACATGCCCTTTCCCGCGGTCGCTCAGCACTCCGAAAACGGACATCGGCGCCACCGGTTGAATCACGATGACTCCGTACAAAATTAAATCTGTGAGGGTGAGGGTTCGCCGCAGGCGGGGACCAGCGTCGGTGGCGCCAGCTTGTATGCTCAAGCACCTCTCCTTTTCGGCGGTTTGCTGCCATTGAAGCCCAGCACCACGGCGCGCGTGAGATTTTTCGGCGCGTCCGGGTTAAGCCCCTTGCGCAGACCGATGGCGGTTCCCATCAGGTGTGCAGGAATTGCGGTCACAGCGTATCGTGCAAACTCGGGCCCATCAAGGGAGAGTTCAATGAGCAGGTCGCTGTGCTTTTTAAGTTCCGGGGTTGCGCGATTCACAATCACGCAAATTCCGGCGCCCAGTTCTTTCAGTTCCTTCACCAGCAGCGTCTCCGCCTCGGCGGCGGCTTCGGAGATAAAAAAAGTGATCAGCGTGTTCGGCCCGGCAATCGAGCGCGGTCCGTGGCGGAATTCAAGCGAGTGGTATACCTGCGCATAGGAAGAGGACATTTCCGTCACCTTGAGTCCGGCTTCCTGCGCCAGCCAGTAGTGCGCACCCTGGCCTAGGAAGACATAGTCCGCAAATTTTTTCCTGGCCGTGAATTCCTGGATTTTTTTCGCATTGGCGTCCACCCATTGCTGCCCGCGCTGGGGCAATTGATCGAGCGCTCCGGAGAGCTGGTTGTCACCAACGAACTGCAATCCCAATCTCTGAAATGCCAGCAGGATGGCGGTGAAGGATCGCGTCATCACCGTGCTTTTTTCATCCGCCCAGGTGAGTTTGAATGAGTGGGTGCACAGTGCTTCCAAGGGGCTTTTTGGATTGCAGGTGACCCCGAGGGTTTGCACGGTAGGGTGTTTCTGCAGCAATTCCGCTGCGCGCAACACTTCGGTGGTTTCACCGGAGCGCGACATCAGTACAACCTGTTCCGCCCCGAGCCGCCGGAGCGTCTCTTCGGGGGCGAAGAGCAACTCCGAAGCCGGCACGCCTGTGGCGGGGATATAAAAATGCTTGGTCCACAGGGCAGCAATCAGCCGGGAGAGGTAATAGCTCGATCCGCAGCCAACGAAAAGCCAGGGACTGCGAGGCGAAAAGAGATCGGAGAATTTTTCGAGCTGTTCGGCTTCCCGTAATTGGGTTTCCGTTGCGCTCCAGATGCGCGGTTGGGAAAGGATTTCGTGCAGAGTGTGTTGGCCCGGCTTGTTCTGTCGGGGCCGCGCCGCAGGGCCGGTTCTGGCGGTGTGCTTCGTCAAGGAATGCCTCTTATTGAATCGTTTCAATACTGCTATATTCCGCAATGTGCGTTTCCCGCGCAAGCTTTAATTTTCCCGGGTCGAAGGCACCCACCGCGATGGAAGCGGGTGTTTCCCTGTCCTTTCGGACAGTGCGGCTAATTTTCCACAGCGGATATCTTTTGGCTCACAGCAAGAATTTCGGAAGTAACACCTGTTCACGCTTTGGCGTCTAATAGAATATACAAAGGATACGGTTGGCCCGGCTTAAACCGGGCCGCAACATGAGCGATATTTCTTTCATCTTCGAGCGGCGCCTGTTCCAGCGTATCCTGCTGCACGCGGCCGGCTTCCTGCTGATTTTCCTGGCCGCCTACTGGCTGCGCGAAATTACGCTGCGGCCCAATCCGATCCTGCAAGGCTATCTTCAAATCACCACTGGCATTTTCGCCTTTGTGTTCGCCGCGGTCGCGCTTGTCCGGTTCCAGGGCACCCAGGATCGCATCTCGCTGATTCTGGGATCCGGCTTCCTGCTTTCCGGCGCAACTCTTATCGCCTCCAGCATCCTCTTTTTTCAGCTGATTCACGAGTCGCAAATCTGGTATCTGTGGGCGCCGGTTGCCTGGTGGATCAGCCGTCTGCTGCTGGCCCTGCTTTTTGCGATGGCCCTGCTGGTGGAGCACTTTCGGCCCCGCTCACGCCATCCAAAAATGGAAATTGCCGGTGGCCTGTTCGCCGTGCTCGCGCTGACGTATCTGATTACGGCCATGCTGCGTAGACTTCCGCCTGATGTTTCCCACCAACCCGAAGCCTTTATCCCGAATCCGTTGCAGTTGATCCCCGCAGTCATCTTTCTGATTGCTTTGTTTGGCTACCGCAGGCGCAAGTACCTGCAGGATTCCGGCTTCGACAAGTCGGTCTATCTGGCGGTTTGGGTGAATCTGGCGGCGCAACTCGCGGCGTGCCAGTCGGTCAAGCTGCTTGACGGCCCGTTCGTTTTCGCCCAGTCCATGAATGTGATGAGTTACGCGATTCTGCTTGGCGGCTCGCTAATTGACAGCGCAAAGGTTTTTGAGCAGGTGCGGCATCTGGCGGCCAGCGACCCGCTTACGGGCCTCGCCAACTACCGCAAACTTCTGGATGTTCTGGACACGGAGACAGAGCGCACTCTGCGCACCGGACGGCCATTTGCGGTTCTTCTGCTCGACCTCGATGGACTGAAAAAGATCAACGATACGTATGGGCATCTCGTCGGCAGCCGCGCCCTCTGCCGCGTCGCGGATATCTTGCGATTCCACTGCCGCGCCATTGATACCGCGGCACGGTATGGCGGCGACGAGTTTGCCCTGATTCTTCCGGAGGCGCGCGAGGAAGAAGCGGAACGAGTGGCCGTGCGCATTCGCGAGACGCTTGCCGCCGATCAGGAACACCCACCCCTTTCCGCCAGCATTGGCGCGTCGGTTTATCACGGCGAAGGCGAGCGGGTGGAGAAACTTTTGCAGGAAGCTGACCAGAACCTGTACGTCGAAAAAGCGCGGCGGAAAGAAAGCGCCGCGCGTGCTTCCGACGCTTCCCGCCGCCGCTTGAAAAAGATTTAAGCTGCCTGGCGCCCTCTATTTCGAAGGCTGAAACGGGGTCAACTGGTCGGCGATCTTCGCTTTGTCGCCTACCACCACGATCGTCATCTCTTCCGGCTTGATGTAGTCCTGAGTCATCTTCTGGACGACCGCCGGAGTAACCGCGTTCACTTTCGCTACATATGTTTTCAGGTAGTTTTCGCCGAGTCCCTGGAAGTCTACATTCTCCAATTGTCCGATCAGGGCGCTGCGATTGGAGTTCTGAATCACGAAAATTCCCGAAAGGTAGTTCTGGATTCCCTTGAGTTCCGGCTCGCTGACCGGTTCCTTCTGCATACGCGTGACCTCGCCAAAAATCTCTTTCAGCGAAGGCCCGGTATATTGTGTGGTCACGTCCGCGCTTTCCGCCCAGTATCCGTCGTGATAGCGACGGGAAATTTCACTGCGCGGGGAATAGGTGTAGCCCTTCTGCTCACGGATGTTCGCGGTAATGCGCGAGTTGAATGAGCCTCCCAACAACGCATTTGTTACACCAAGCGCGACGGCGTCCGGGCTTGTTGCGGGAGGGACGGGCAAACCCACAATCAGTGTGGATTGCGGCGCGCCCGGGCGGTCCGTCACATCCAGCACGTGCTGCGGCTTCAGTACCGGAACATTTTCCATGCGCGCCGGTCCCTTGCTCCAGCTTGCAAAGCTTTCTGAGATGGCTTGCTTGACCGCGGCCGCGTCGAATTTCCCCGCGACGTACAGATGCGCCCTCTGTGCGCCGAAATTTCCGGTGTAGAAGTCCTTTGCATCCTGGATGGTCAGTTTCTTGATGTCGGCTTCCGTCGGGACCACTATCGCGTAAGGATGATCGCCGTACAGAATTTTCCGGAACTTCACCAAGGCGATCGTTTGCGGCTGGGAATTTTGCAGTGCAATCTGCCGCAGTGCATCCTTCTTCAGCCGATCGATTTCGGATTGCGGAAGGCGTGGATGCTGCGCCACGCCGGCCAGCAGTTTCACCGCATCGGGGGCGAATTCCTGAAGAACGTCGATTCCCAGCTTGGTTTGGTCTTGGCTGGCGTGCACTTCCAGAGTGCTTCCCATGCGGGCCGCGGTTTCCGCCACCTGTTGAGCACTCAGTTTCTCCGTGCCCTCCCTCATCAGGTCGGTCGTCAGGCTCGCCACGCCGGTGCGGGCGGTCCCTTCATTGATTTCTCCGGCGTCCACGGTCAGGCTAATCGCCGCTTTCGGAATAATTCCGTATGGCACGAGCGTGACTTTCATTCCGTTTTGCAGCGTGTAGGTTTCGCTCGCTGGCACTGTGAATGCTTTTGGCGGACCACCCTCGGGCGGCGCTTGCTTTTGCGCGACGGCAGGCGCGATTCCCAGAATGGTTGCCGCGATTGCCAGCAGGCCCAGCTTTGTTAGTGTCGTGTTCATTCGCTTTCTCCTTGCCTACTGGTTTTTCGCCGGTGTTGCGGCGTCTTTCGGTGCGGGTTGCAATTCAATGATTGTGCGATTTGTCGAGCGCAGATACTCCTGCGCGGTTTTCTGTACGAGTTCCGGTGTTACTTTGTTGAATTGGCTCACCAGATCGTTCACGCGCGCGGGATTGTCGTCAAAGAGAGCAAAGCTGGCGAGCAGATCCATCAAGCCGAAGCCGCCGAATTCGCCCATCGTGTCGTAAAGGCTGGAGCGGAGTTTCACTCGCGCGCGGTCGAGCGATTTCTGGTCTATAGGCTTGGTACGGAGAGGCTCGATCACCGTGTCAATGGCCTCGATTACCGTTTCCGGCTTCGTTGTCGGGTCATAGGTGACGTCCGCAGCCAATAGCATCGGCCCTTTGTAGTTGAACATGTTGCCGAGCATGTTGATGCCACCCTCGATGCTGTCGGTCAGACCGCGCTTTTGCACGAGTTCCTGCCGCAGCAGACTGTCGTCGCCTTCGATCAGCATCTGCTCCAGCAGGCCCATCGCGTAATATTCGGGCGAGTTGCGCTCCGGCATCTGGTAACCGATGGCAATCGCGGGGCGCGGCGCCAGCGGGTCTTTCTTTATGACGATCTTTTCCTTTTCCTGCCTTGGTTCGCTCAGGTCGGGTTGCGGGGGCACCTGTGCCGACTTGATGCTGGCGAAATATTTGTCCACCAATTTTTTGGCGTCCGCGTTTTCGAAGTCACCCACAATCACCAGTACCGCGTTGTTCGGCGCGTAGTAGGTGTCGAAGAACTGCTTCACTTCATCGAGCTTTGCCGCCTCAATGTCCGTCAGGTCGCCGTAGAAATTGTGCGCGTTGTACCAGTTGGTGTTGGCGGCCATCGGCAGGTCGATCCAAGGGAAGCCGCCGTACGGGCGGTTCAGCACGTTCACCTTTACTTCGTTGCCCACCACGCCCTGCTGATTTTTCAGATTGTCCTCGGTTACCGCGAGGCCGCTCATGCGGTCTGCCTCCGCCCAGAGAATCGTTTCGAGCTTGTTGGAAGGGACTACTTCAAAGTAGTTGGTGAAATCGAAGCGCGTGGAGCCGTTCAGGATTCCGCCGTTCGTCTGGATCAGCTTGATGAATTCCATTTTGCCCAGATTCTTCGAGCCCTGGAACATCATGTGTTCGAAGAGATGCGCGAAGCCCGTGCGGTCTTTCGGCTCGATGCGGAACCCGATGCGGTAGTACACGCCCACGCAAACAGTGGGCGCGGTGTGGTCCTGCGAAAGCACCACGCGCAATCCGTTGGGCAGCTTGTAATACTCAACCGGAACGTGAAATTCTTCCGCCGCCGCTGCCGTACCCGACACCGCCAAGGCCAACAACAGGCACAGCAGTGTCAGCAGACCCTGCCCGGCTCCTCTTCGTGCTCCTTGCATGCTTCCTCCTAGATCCGAATCGCCGAAATGACTCTGGGAAAGGCTTGAGGCAAACCCCTACTGTGATAAAGACGTAAACGCTTGCCGAAAGTTTCGTGGGAGATCATGGCGCGCTAGAAAACGGCTCGTTGCTGCTGTGTTGCTTTGCTCGCCAGGGAAAAGCGGGGTTCCGCTTTTCCTTCGCCACAGATTTGCGCGGCCAGGTATTCGCCGAGCGCGGGACCGTGTTTGAATCCATGCCCCGATCCGCCGCCGGCAAGCCAGACATTGGACATTTCCGGATGACGGTCGATCAGGAAATCTCCGTTCGAAGTATTTTCATATTGGCAGACGCGCGTTTCCACAATTGGCGCATCTTTCAGTGCCGGGAACCGGCGCGCCACATATTTGCGTGCCCACTCCGCGCCCTCCGCGCTTGCGATGCGCGATTGGGTGTCGGGATCTACCCGTTCGCCGTGGGCGTCGCGCGCCATTTTCAGTCCGCGCGATTCAATGTCGGGCATTCCGTAGACTTCGTCGTTGTTGAAGAGCCACGTTGGCAGGGCCGGCGGCGCAAATCGGTCGTCGCCCGCCGGGCTTCCGAAGAAAAAGACTTCCTGGCGGGTAGGGAAGATGCGCTGCCCTAGCAGCTCCGGGAAAACTTTGCCGAGCCACGGGCCGCAGGCAAATACGAATTGTCCAGCGGAAAATGCGCCGCACCGGGATGTGGCGAGCTTTGAGATCGTTCCGCTCCCATCTGGTGTTACGGCCTGGGCAATCAGGAATTCGGCGTTTTTCTTCGTCGCTTCTTCGATTAATGATTGCACAGCGCGACGCGCGAGCAGCACGCCACTGTCGGGTTCCAGCAGGCCGCGGCTGACGCCATCAAAATTCACCTGGGGATAGCGCTTCGTGAGCGCCGCGTTGTCCATGACCTCGTGTGCGATGCCGCAGCGTTTGATGGTGGCTTGCGATTCTCGCAGCCGGAGTTCGTCCGCGCCTTCCAGCCACAGGACACCGGTTTCCTGAAACAACGGTTGGCCGCACGTTGCCGAAAGCTCTTTCCATTGCACCAGGGATCGTTGCGACCAGCGCGTATAAATTTCGTCGGCCGCGTAGCTCATGCGGATGATGCGCGTCTCTCCGCCGGAGCTCGCCCGCCCGTGCGCTGCTCCATATGCGTCCAGCACCAGAACTTTCAGTTTGCGCTTCGCCAAATGCCAGGCCGTCCACGAACCGAATACGCCCGCGCCAACCACGACTACATCGTAGGTAGAGGATTCTGCCATCGCCCCGGTATTCTACCGCGCCCGCGTTTGAGGCGTCCTTTTGATTCTCGTGGGGAACTACTTCGAAGCAAGCAGCGCCGCCCAATGGCTCAGATGATTGAGCGACTCCGTGTGCGTCGGGTCCAGATGTAGTGGCGTGACCGACGCCTCTCCCACAAAGATTGCGGCATAATCCGTTTCGGCGTCCAGCTCTGTGCCGCTGTCTATCCGCTGCTCGCTCAACCAGTAATAATCCTGCCCGCGCGGATCCTTGCCCTCGCGCAAAACGGTGCGCGTGATTTTCTTCGATTGCCGTGTGAACTTCACTCCGCCATTCCAGTTCTCTGGCACGTTCACGTTCAGCAACACCTGCGGCGGCAAGCCTTCTTTCAGAATCAGCTCCGCCGCGTGCCTTGCGATTTTCGCCGATGGTGCAAAATCCGATTTTGCGCGCTTCGAACAGAGCGACATCGCCAGCCCCGGCACGTGATGAATCACCGCTTCGCGTGCCGCACCCACGGTCCCGCTGTAATAGACGTTTTCGCCCAGGTTCGCGCCGTGATTGATCCCCGAAATTACTAGGTCCGGCGGCTCTTTCAGTAGTTTGTGCAGCGCCACGATCACGCAATCCGCCGGCGTCCCGTCGATTGCCCACTCGTTTTCCCCAGTCGCGTGGCACACAATCGGCTGCCGCAGCGTCAGGCTCTGCGCGGCCCCGCTGCGTTCCCAGCTCGGTGCCACAATGCTTACATGCGCAATCGTGCGCAGCTCTTCCGCCAACGCCTTCAGCCCCGCCGCCTGGTAACCATCATCATTCGTAAGCAACACCCGCGCCTTTTTCACGTCAGCACAATCTCCCTAAGCACATTGTAGTCGCAACACAGGCTTTCACGGGGAACAGTTCGGGCAGGAAAAATGGTCGGGACGGCGAGATTTGAACTCGCGACCTCACGCACCCCAAGCGTGCGCGCTACCAGGCTGCGCTACGTCCCGACCGGAGCGGTCACGCAAAACGGCCGCAAACTTACCAAATCCACGGTATCACTTGCCTTCGAGAAGCGTCAAGAAACTGCGGAGGGAATCGCGTAGGTCGAGCAGCATTTTGCGGTTCAACTTCACTGCTTCGCCTTCGGTTACGGTGGAGGCAGTAAGTTCTTCAACCGCTGCTTCTAGGCCGCCGCCGTTTTCGAGGTCGCGCAGATGGCGACGGGCGCCGGCAATCGTGAAGCCTTCGTCGTACAGGAGGCGCTTGATCTTCAGCACCAGGTCCACGTCCTGCTGGCGATACAGGCGATAACCCTGGCGGCCTTTCACCGGTTCCAGCATGGGAAACTCTTCTTCCCAATAGCGCAGGACAAAGGGGCGCACTTCGGTGATGCGGCTGACTTCGCCGATGCGGTAATACCGCTCGTCTTGCTCCTCGGAAACCGCGACTGAGGCTGCGCTGCTCATTTTGGAGTTCGGTTCACCTTGAAAAGCGCGGGGGAAGGAAACTCCCGCCTTCACGGTGTGAGTTTAGCAGAAGGGGTTACGCGCAGCCAGAGTACTTGCCCGCGTGATGACGCGGCAAAGACAGGAATCCGGGCCCTACAAAGGCGGGAGCTAGAGAAGAGGACGGGTCATTATCGGACCCACAACCCGTGAACCATTCTTGATTGTTCTCAGATTCATAAGGCGTAAAAGCGGAAGCTTCGCTTCCGCACTCAAAAGGGGCTACTCTTCGTCTCCACCGGCTGGGGAGCGATCTTCGCGTTTGCGCAGACGCTGGACAAAGCGCACCGGGGTGCCTGTGAAATCCCACTTTGCGCGCAACTGATTTTCGAGGAAGCGCTCGAAGTTGAAATGCAGCGGCTTCTTCTGGTTGGTGAAGAGCAAGAATACCGGCGGAGCGATCTTGGCCTGCGTCATGTAGTAAATCCGCACCGGCCGTGCCTTGGGATTTGAGGCGCGCTGCAAGTCCACGTCTTCCTTCAGCCAGCGGTTCAGCTCGCCGGTGGAGACCTTGCGGTTCCGCGATTCGGCGACGTGGTCAATCAGCGAATACAGCTTCTCCGTGCGCTCGCCGGTTTTCGCCGAAAGAAAAATAATCGGGGCGTAACTCAGGAATTTGAATTTTTGCTGCACCATTTTCTCGTAATCAAAGAGCAGCTTGTGCTTGTCCACCGGCCGTTGCTTCGCGCCGCCGGCCGCTGCGCGCTTGGCCTTGCCGCGAGCGCTCTTTTCCGACACATCTTCGGCGCGTTGCGCGGCTTCGACTGCTAGGTCCCACTTGTTCACGACAATGATCACGGAGCGGCCGGATTGCTCGGCGTAGCTTGCAATCGTGGCATCGCCCGAGGTCACGCCGTGCTCGCCGTCGATTATCAGAAGCGCCACATCCGCGCGCTCCAGGCCGCGCCGCGCCATCACCACGCTCAATTTCTCCGCCACCAGCTTGGTCTTGCCCTTGCGGCGAATTCCCGCCGTGTCCACAAAACGGTACACGCGCCCGTCGCGCACCACATCCGTATCCACGTTGTCCATTGTGGTTCCGGGAATCGGCGAAACGATGGAGCGCTCTTCCCCCGCCAGGCGGTTCAGCAGCGTGGATTTCCCCACGTTCGGCCGCCCGATAATGGCGATCTCGACCTCTTTCTTCTCGGCAGGCTGATCCTCTACCGCGTGTCCCAGCGCTTGTTTCAACGCTTCGTCCAGCAAGTCGTCCACGCCGGTGCCGTGCTCCGCCGCAATCGGAAACACCGGCACGCCCAGGGAATAGAAGGCCGCCGCGTTTGCTTCCTGCATCGCGGAGTCGATCTTGTTGACCGCCACCACAAACGGTTTTCCCGTGGCGCGCAGAAGCCGTGCCAGTTCTTGATCCAGCGGCGTCAATCCCGCCTGGCTATCCACCACCAGCACCAACAGTGCGGCGTTTTCGAACGCGACGCGCGCCTGGCGGAAAATTTCCGTCGGAATCAGCGCCTTGTCGTCCGGCACGATCCCACCGGTGTCCACCACTTCCAGCACGCGGCCATTCCACTCCGTCTTGCCATACATTCGGTCGCGGGTGATGCCGGGCTCGTCGGTGACGATGGCGCGGCGCGTTCCGGTCAGCCGGTTAAACAGCGTGGACTTGCCGACGTTCGGACGACCCACAATCACCAGCGATGGTAATTTCTCCGCCATAAGTTTGTCCGCGAGCCCTACAGTGCAATCTTTCCACGTAACTTCAATCTTCCAATCTACCGCATCCCCACCCAACTAGCGAGTTGGCCGGGGCCCGGCTTGAGCTGATTTGTGACCGGCGTCACGGAATTCCCCCGATAGGCCCCGATTCGCTTCATAGTTCAAATAGAAACATTTTCTTCTGAAAAACTTGCTTCTCTTCCTTTCTCTGAGTATGTTCATTGGCAACAATCCATGGTGTCCTTGGACGCTTCGTCGGGGAACGCGTCCGCAATACTCTCGGGGTTTCGAGATGACTATTGAATCGATCAAGGAGTAGCTGATGAACAGCTTTTTCCGCGCTATTCGTACGCTTGCGCAGGTTGCATTTGCACTGACACTTTTTGCGGGAACGTCCACCTTCGCTCAGACCTTTCGCGGCACGATCCTCGGCAGTGTCACCGACTCTTCAGGGGCCGCCGTTCCCGGCGCCACGGTGACGATTAAAAACGTGGATACGGGCTTGGTCCGGACGGTTACCACGTCCGATGACGGCAGCTATGCCGCGCCAGAATTGCCCATTGGCAATTACAGCGTCAGTGTAGAGAAGGCGGGTTTCAAGCTCGGCGTGGTCACCGGCATCAAGGTGGAAGTTTCCTCCGAGCGGCGCGCAGATGTCGCTCTCCAAATTGGTCAATCGGCTCAGAGCGTCGAAGTCCGCGGGGAAGAATTGCCCATGGTGGAATCCACTTCCAACACACTGGGCGGCCTCATCGAATCAAAGGTTGCAGGGAATCTCCCTGTCAATGGGCGCGATTATCAGAAATTGATCCTGCTGGTTCCGGGTGCTTCCGCGGCTCCGGACGGCATCTCAGACTCGCCGGGTTCCTATGGAACGCTTTCCGTCAACGGCGCCCGAGGGCGTTCGAATAACTACCTGCTCGACGGCACGGACATGAATGACGGCTATCGCAACGACCCTGCCATCAATGAAGGCGGCGTGTTTGGAACGCCCGCCACGATCCTTCCAATCGAAGCCATCGCGGAGGTTCACGTCGAGTCCAATTTCGAAGCGGAGTATGGCCGCAGTGCCGGCGCGGCCATCAATATCGTCACGAAGAGCGGCACCAACCAGCTACATGGCTCCGCGTTCGATTATTTCCGCAACACAGCGCTGAATGCCCGCAACTATTTCAACCAGGTCGGCGACAAGCAGCAGCCATTTCATCTCCACCAATTTGGAGGCGACATCGGCGGGCCGATTTTCAAGGACAAGACCTTTTTCTTCGTCGATTACGAAGGTCTCCGCGAGACGGGTGCTGAGGCCAGCCCCGCTTGCGTTCCGACTGCCGCGGACATTTCCAACAATGCGCCGGTCCAGGGAGATCTGACCAGTATTAATCCCGTAATTCAGAAGCTATTGGCTCTCAATCCGTGGCCGCAGCCCACCGATCCGACCAAAGATTGCTACGCCAACGGGGGCACCAACGCCGCGCTGGCTACTCCCTTCTCGAACCGGGTGGATAACGCCATCGTCAAAATCGATCACAATTTCAATAAGGACAATTTGTTGACCGGTCGCTACTACATCGGCGACAGCACTCAACTTTTTCCTCTTGCTCTCACGGGTGGTGGTTTGCTTCCCAGCTATAACACTCTTGTGCCCACACGCGTCCAAATGATTGCAATTTCCTATGTGAGTGTTATTTCCTCTTCCATCGTAAATGAAGCGCGCCTGGGCTGGAACCGTTTCGCCGAAGGTTTTTTTCCGGAGGATCACAGTTTTGATCCGAGTTCGATCGGCCTCGACACGGTTGGCACGGGAACACCAAACGCTAGCAACCCTTACAATTTCGGCTTGCCGGTCATTCTCGTCAGCGGTCCTGGGAGCGGCCTGGCACAACTTGGCGCGGACAAAGCCGACCCCCGGCAACGTGTGGACACAAACTGGCATTACATCGACAACGTTTCCTGGAAGCACGGGAAGCACGATGTCAAATTCGGCTACGAATTCCGCAGAACATCGGTTTCGCAAATCTTCAACCGCACTTTTCGAGGCAGGCTGCAATTCAAGAACGTGACTGACCCAGTTACCGGGGCAATCACCAAAAACGGCCTGCAGGAATTTCTGGCCGGCACTCCGAATGGCGGCAGCCAGGGCACCGGGAACACCAACCGCAACACTTTTGAAAACTCGCACGCCATCTACCTTCAGGACAGCTACCGCGTGAGCCGCCGCTTCACCCTGAACCTTGGCCTGCGCTACGACTATTTTGGGCTGATTCAGGAAAAGCACAGCATGTTTAACAACGTGGACCCGACCACGGGTGCCGTGTTCGCTGTGGGTCAGAATCGGCTATATCAACCGGACTACAACAATGTGGCGCCACGCGTGAGCGCCGCCTGGGATGTTACCGGCAAAGGCAGGACCGTCGTCAGGGCGGGTTTCGGAGTTTTCTACGATGCGTTCTCCCAGGATCTGTTCCTTGGCCACCTCCCCTTCAGCAGCAGTTTTGATCCAGGCCCCGCATATTCCGGACTGCCGGGCGTTGGGCAGGTCTTGTTTGCGTCTCCGACCGGCGCGCCATTCCAAGCGAATGCCCCGGTTTTCGGGAACATTTTCAATTTCTTGCCGATGGCCGACGAATTCGGTGTCGACCCGCACGTTCGTACCCCGTATCTGGAAAACTTCAATCTGAACTTGCAGCAGCAATTGAGCAGAAAGATGGTTGTACAGGTCGGCTACGTGGGTTCACAGGGCCACAAGCTGTTTGACTTCCGGGATATCAACCAGCCGTCGGCGGCACAGATTTTCAAGTCCGATTGTCCCAATGGGCCTGCGGCCACGCCTGGGCAGACTTGCCCCGGCGGATCGATTACGTTTGTTCCTGGCCCGCTGAACCCCAACCGCAATTACATTTACTGGATGGAGAGCGCCGCCAAGTCCAACTACAACTCGTTGCAGGTCAGCTATCGCATCGACAACTGGCACGGACTCACAACGAGCTTGAACTACACGTGGTCGCACTCGATCGATAACGCCAGCGACGGCGAAGACTATGTGCCCAACGCGGCGCAACCCACGGACAGCACCAGTCTTGCGGGCAACAAAGGAAATTCCAACTTTGACGTTCGGAATCGCCTGACGTGGAATTTCATTTACGAATTCCCGAATCGCAAGGGAAGCATGGAAAAGCTTACCAATGGCTGGGGCGTCAACGGCATCGTTACGGTGCAATCCGGCGCGCCCTTCCATATGATCCTGGAATCGGATGACTTCGACGGATCGGGCACGTTCTTCGCCAAGCCCGATGTGGTCGGGCCGATCCACTACAACTACAGCGACCCGAGAAACTTCCTCGACCTGAGTTCCTTTGCCGCGCCCTGTACGCCGATGGCCGCGGGTTTTACTGGCGCGGCTTCCTCTTGCGTAGCCGGTACTCGTCATTTTGGGAACCTGGGCCGCAATTCGCTTCTCGGGCCGCACTACCGCCAGTTCGATTTCTCGCTTTACAAGAACACCAGCATCACGGAACGCCTCAAGATGGAACTCCGCTTTGAGGCCTACAACCTGTTTAATCATCCCAACTTTGCTAGCCCGCTGTGGCCCAATTTCTTGTCCGATCCCACGGTTACCGGTGTGCCCCCTACGGGGCAGTCCTCCATATTTGGTTCCAACGGCCACCTGCAGGGTGTTCTGCCCGTAACTGTGACTGGCGACGTGGGCATTGGCTATCCAGTGCTCGGCGGAGGCGGTCAGCGCAGTTTGCAGGTTGCGGCGAAGTTTACGTTCTAGGCGGTTTCCACTTTGTAGAAGCGGCGCGAAGGCCCCGGTCGCCCAGCCCGGGGCCTTCGTGTTTTTAAGTTCTTTAGATTCTTTAGTTACGGGGATTGCAGTTTTTGCAGCATAGGGAAACAGTTTGGGTACAACAGCCCTAACCCGCACTTCTAATAGCAACTTGTGATAGTTTTGCGACGGCTGCCGCGTACTAACTTATGGAACCGCTGAGACCAGGGCGAATGAGCGCACCGGGAAAAACGGAGCCGAGGGAATTAATCGCTCAAGCTCGGACTGGGGATACCCAGGCTTGGGGCGATCTGTACCGGGAATTTGCCCCGGCAATCTTCCGCTTTTGCAGGCGGGCGATGCCGACGCGCGAAGACGCGGAAGACGCCACCATGGAGATATTCATGAAGTTGCGCGACAAACTGATCCAGTACGACCAGACACGGTCCTTCACCGCCTGGCTGTACAAAGTCGCCGCCAATCATTGCTGGGACATGTTGCGCCGCCGCAAGGCCCGCCACGATAAAGACATGGACGATGTAGACGACGTGGCGCTGGAATGTCCGGAGCCGAACCAACTGGAAAAGCTGATTGAAGAGCGCACCAGCGAAGAGGTGCGCAAGGCTCTCGACACGCTCGGCATCCGCGCCCGCATGGCGCTGGTGATGCGCTACTACTCGGACATGAGTTACGACGAAATTGCGGACGCCCTGGGCGTCCGCCGGCAGTTTGTAGGGGTCGTGCTCCTGCGGGCACGGCATGAATTGCGGCAGGCGCTGGGGGAGAACAGCGCACTGGCCGTGGGAGGAACCCGATGACAGAACCTGACATGAACCCTGACATGAACAGGGATAAAGACCCCAGCGAAACGCACGTTGATGAAATGACTTTGCTTTTGTACGTCGAGCGGCAGCTCGACCGCGAAGCCGCGCAGGGCGTGTCTCTCCACACGCAGACCTGCACGCGCTGCCTCACCCTGCTCCGCGCTCTCGACCGCGAATCTCGCCTGCTGACGCGCTCCATGCTGGAGCAGGACGAGCCGCTGCCCGCGCGACTGGCGGAGTTTCACGCGCGAGTGAAGCGCAACATGCAATGGATTTGGGGCGTGGTCTTTGGCCTGGCGGTTCTGGGCATCTACGCTCTGTACACGGGATACATCGAGCCCTGGGAACACCAGTTTGAACAGGCCGGCTTCGGCAGCACGAATCTGCTGAATCTGGTGGTGTTTCAGGGCGCATTCTGGAAAGGATGGCAATCCATGTTCAGCTTGTTCGAGGTACTTGCCGTGATGTCCATGGCTGGCTTCGGCTTGTTCGCATTCCGCCGTTATTTGCGGCGCGGCTCGGCGCTCGCTGTGCTGTTTACCGGCTTCGGGGTGCTGATGGCGGTTGCCTCACCCGCTTCGGCAACCGAATTCCGCAAGGGCGACACGGCCAACGTGAAAAAAGGTGAGGTGATAAAGGGCGACCTCTTCGTTACCGGCGAGCACGTCCGCATTGATGGCGAGGTCGATGGCGACGTTTATGCGTTCGCTCACCAGGTGGATGTCACTGGCCACATCAATGGCGACCTCATCTGCTTCGCGCAAGCCGTGCGCGTCAGCGGCGTGGTGGACGGAAATTTACGCGCCGGAGCGAACAATGTCACTCTTACCGGCACCGTCGAGCGCAACGTCATGGTCTGGAACGAGACGTTCAATCTGGACTCCAGCGGGAAAATCGGCCGCAGCCTCACGGCCGGCGGCGAGACCCTGGCGCTGGATGGAAAGATCGCGCGTGATTTCCTTGGCTTTGCGGATACCACCACCATCTCCGGGTTCATTGGTGGCTCCGTGCGGGAACAGGGCAAATCACTCTCGATCGTTTCCGGGGCGGAAATCGACGGGAAGACGAGCTTCAAGGGACAAAAGGAACCGAGCGTTGCGTCTGACGCCAAACTCGCATCGCCTCCCGAATTCACGAAATTGGAACATAAACGCGAAGAGCGCAGCGGGGGCTACTACCTTTGGCGGGTCATCTGGACCGGCACATTTATCCTGTTTGGCCTGGTGCTGGCCAGTCTGATGCCGAAATTTGCGATGGAGACGGTGGAGTCCGCGGGACAAATCGGCGCTTCGTTTGGCCTCGGCGTGCTGGTCTTCTTCGGCGTGTTCATCGCTTCGATCATTGCGTGCATCACGATTGTCGGCATGTTGGTGGGTATTTCTTCATTGATGCTCTGGCTGGTGATGCTGTTTGCCGCGGAAGTGGTTGTGGGAGGGATCGTCGGCCAGTGGATCATGGGCCGCGAAGATGACTTCTGGCCCTTCTTCCTGCGCGTGGTTGTGGGCATTGCGGCGGTTCGTGTCGTTACCAGCCTGCCGTTTATCGGTCACTGGGCCGGGTTCGTAGTCGGGATCTGGGGGATGGGAGCCATCTCGCTGGCGTTGTATCGCCGGCTGCAGCCGACGCTTGCGCCCAACATTCCGCCGGCACCCATGCCGCCACTTAGCAGCCCGCTTCCGCCGAACACCACGGTTGGCGGGATCTAGCACTTTTGAGTGCGGGAGCGAAGCTCCCGCTTTCACGGTGCGAATATCAGCAACCAAATTCAGTTTGTTCTCGCACTAACATTCTCAAAAGCGGCAGCTCTGCTGCCGCACTCAAAAAAAAGACGGGCCCCGAAACTTCCGGGGCCCGTTGCCTTTGCGGAGGCGGGTGAAAACTTAATGCTTGCGGACCTTTGCGGCCAGGAATGACGGTGAGAATCCCACACCGAAATAGAGACCTCGCACAGCCACATTGTCGCCGACCGTGATGTTGCTCCCCGTGGTGTAACCATCGAGATAGGTCATTGGGGTGGTCGTCGTGCTCAACTGAACCACACTGGTGGTTGTTTGTCCAAAGAACAGCGGCAGGCTTTGGAGGCCGAAAGTCGGTGCGGACGACGAAAATACAGAGCCCGCCACTCTCGTAAAACGCAGGACTACGAAATCCACAGTCGCGGCCGCCGGGGTAGTTCCACTCTTCGGAATAAAAGCGGTTACACGCAATGCCACAGTTTGGCCGGGCAAAATGTTGTTCGCTGAAGTGCTTCCATTAAAAGGAGTGCTAGTGATCGGCAACAAGCCCTTGGTGTCGATCACAAAGGGATTTGTGCCTGCATAGGTAACCTGTACTGGCTCGCCGAGACTAAGACCGCTGCCGATGTGACTGTTGCTTGTGGCAGGTATGAAGTCGTTGGTGACGATCTGGAATTGTGTCGGTGACGAGGGAATAGTGGTAACGACCCCTTCGATCACATCGACGCTTGCGACAGAGAGCGGATCGTACTCCAGCATGGTGGAAGTACCGTCGGAGTTGAGCGTGGCGTCGATGCTGGCGATCTGCCCGACAGTCGGGGAACAAATCACATTGGTAATCACGCAGTTCGGCGACAGGATCGTGGAAGTCGTTAGCACGGAAGTGATCGGCCCGCGCGTGGAGGTTTGTATTGTCACGGACGACGTAGTGGCGGCGGTGACCCTGCCGGTCACATCCTCGATGTAATCAAATTCACCGGTGGTGAGTGTCGAGGCTAAGGGTGGAAGCGGTATCGCGGTCACTACATTGGCCGCCGCGAGATTCAAACCGGAAACGACTTGCGTAACTGGATTCACAGTGACCGCGTTGCCGATGTTGAACACTACCTGCAGTCCGGCCTTCTCCGCGGACGTCAGCGTAAGCGAAAAGGAGGAAGTCGCTGGCGCGGAGGCGCCAGAACTGAACTGCGCGACGCTCCCCAAGTTGCAGCCAGGAGTTCCGCTGCTTGCCGTGCAATAGGTGACCGCCGCGCTGGTAACTCCTACGGTGACCTTGTTGTACGTGCCTGCCGGCAGGCTTGCAATGACCTGTCCGAGGAAAGAGGAATCACTTTGCAGCCGGGTCAGGTCCACCGTATAAGTTGCGGCATTCAAGGGAATGTTGACGACGCTTCCTCCACTGGTGGGGGTGAGAGAAACACTGTTGATGGTGACGACGAAGGAAAGGATCGAGGTGCTGGGTGGGGGAGCAAAAGGTACAGCCGCAAGCGTGAGGCTAAGTGACGCTGTGCCGCCACCCCCGCCGCAATTGGTGGTACACCGATTATGTGTGCCGCTGCAGGAAGAAAGCGACAGAATTGCGGCCAATACCCCGAAAACAACGTATTTACTTGAATTCATGCAAACACCCCACGACAGATTTGGGCGCCACCTGTGGCGGCGATGCGCGGCTGGAATTCCCCAACAACACTTTAACCCAGTCCACTGTCCGGGACGTGCGGAAAACCGAAAATTGCCCAAATATTAACGTCGGGTTTCCATGTCAGCGCAAGCTCTGTAGGTCAAGTTCGACCTCTACATGTTGATCGTTCGGCGTACCGATCGCGATCGTCAACGTAGATGAATCGATATTTTTTGCATCGAACTCCAATTGCACCTTCTCGCCATTGGGAGGGAGTACGGAGAGTTCGTTGATCGGTTCGGCATACGCCAAGCGGGTATCAGTTTCGGGCACAATTTCTTTTTTATTCTGGATGACTTTAATTTTGACCGAGTTTGCAGGCGGTGCACCGCGCATGTAACAGATGTTCAGAAAAATTCGGAACTTCATCGGCTTATCGTAGAAATCTTTCACCGCATCCTGCGAGCTGTAGTTGGGCACTCCGCTGGCGTAATCCACCACTTGCAGAAAGGGGGTTTCCAGC
>Ga0210399_10000296_pt1 | contig 40623 bp, 29 predicted proteins | sample IncBWC14MmetaG_FD_150865 | JGI IMG/M metagenome (GOLD analysis project Ga0210399, IMG submission 150865) | Forest soil microbial communities from Barre Woods Harvard Forest LTER site, Petersham, Massachusetts, United States - Inc-BW-C-14-M | ecosystem: Environmental > Terrestrial > Soil >... | reverse complement strand
TTCACCTGGACCATCAATCCCTATCGCGGCTGCGAATTCGGATGCCGCTACTGCTACGCCCGCTACACCCACGAGTTCATGGAAATGCGCGATGGCATGGAGTTCGAGCAGAAGATCTACGTCAAGCAGCATGCCGCCGAACTGCTCCGCCACGACTTGCGTCGCGTCAAGCCGGACGAAGCCATCGCGCTCGGCACCGCCACCGATCCCTACCAGCCTGCCGAACGCCGCTACGAAGTCACTCGCGGAATTCTGGAGGAGTTCGCGCGGCATCACGGCTTCGAAGTGGGCATTGTCACCAAGTCGAACCTGCTCGTCCGCGATCTCGATCTCCTGAAAGAAGTAGCCAAGGCGAATCGTCTCTCCGTCCACATCACGGTCACCACGCTCGATACCGACCTGGCGCGGATTCTCGAGCCGCGTGCCCCTCGCCCCGATCTCCGCCTCGACGCCGTGCGCGCTCTGAGCCAGACAGGATTGCGCGTCGGCGTAAGTTGTTCGCCGGTCGTGCCAGGAATCACCGATTCTCCCAAAGACCTGGAGGCCGTCATCCGCGCCGCCGCCGAAGCCGGAGCCGATTACGTTTTCGCGAACCCGCTTTTTCTGAAACCGTGTTCCGCCGCCGTGTTCCTTCCCTTTCTTGAACAAAACTTCCCGCACCTCGCCGAGAACTACCGGCAGCGCTATCACGACCGCGCTTTCCTTCCACCCGCCTATGGCAAACGCTTGTCGCACCTCGTCGCGCACCTGCGTGAGAAATACAAGATGACGCGGGCCCACCGCCGCGAACGCACGGCCTTCGCAACCAAGTGGCCGGTGCAGGTCCTTGACGAACAGCTGAATCTGTTCTGAACACTGGAGAAGGTGAGTCATTGAGCAATTTGCGATGGTCGAATCGCAACATGCTCTTCAATTACTTAATTGAAGAATTCATCAATTCTTCGATCCTCTATAATCGAGAGTCCCATGGTCAGCGCTTCCCCTCCCGCGCCACAACCCGGCCAGCCCGCGACTTTCGGCGTTCGGCTGCACCGTTTCTGGCGCCGTGTCACGGATGGTCTCGAGGTCAGCCAACTCTGGTCGCAGTTCGAGTCCGAAGCCCGCACCAGCTATCGCCTCTACTCCAAAGACGTCGAAGCGAAAACTCCGGACGGCCTCACCGCTCGCGGCCACCGCCTGCATGTGGTGAAGGAATTCTTCTGGGCAGTGTTTGAAAAGCTCTCACCGGCCCGCCGCGTATTGCTCTTGCTGGCGCTGATTCTGCTGGTGATCCCTCATGCCGCGATCGAGTACACGGGTGGGGGCGGCAATGTTGAGGTCATTGAATTCGACCTTCACTTCTGGGCGGCGTTGCTGCTTCTCCTGCTGCTGATGCTGGAGATCGCCGATCGCGTCGTCATGAAGCGCGACCTGCAGATCGCGCGCGAGATACAGACCTGGCTTCTGCCCGGCGTCCCTCCGCAAATTCCGGGCCTGGCCATCGCCTACGCCACACGTCCCGCCAACACCGTCGCTGGCGATTATTACGACGTCTTCCCGCGCCCCGGCCGTTCCCAGGAAGATAACCGCGTGGTCCTCGCCGTGGCTGATGTCGCCGGCAAGAGCATCCCCGCCGCCATGCTGATGGCTACGTTTCAAGCCAGCCTCAAAACGCTTTCCACCGCGCAGGTAGCCTTGCCCGAACTTGCCTCCAACATGAACCGCTACGCCTGCTCCAACAGCCAGGGCGGATTGCGTTTCACCACCGCGTTCCTCGCGGAATACGACCCCGTCCGCCGCACCGTCGACTACATCAACGCCGGCCACAACAATCCCATCCTGCGCCGCGCCAGTGGACAAATCGAGCGCCTCGACGTCGGCGGCCTCCCCTTCGGCATTCTGCCTGATGCGAAATATGACTCGGCGACCGTCACGCTCGCGCACGGAGATTGGCTGATCATCTTTACCGATGGATTAGTGGAAGCCGAGAACGCCCGTCAGGAAGATTACGGCGAGGCCCGCCTGCTGACCGCGATTGAAGCCGGAAAATCGGTCGAACCCCAGGAGATGCTCAAGCGCCTCATGGCCGAGGTCGATCTCTTCGTCGGCAACACCCCTCAGCACGACGACGTCACCTGCATGCTGCTGAAGTCCGAGAATTTCTAAGAAGCCGACACAGTCTTTGACCGGGTGCGGGGCATGCCGCCCCGCACCTGGTCGCCACCGAGTTCTACGGGGTGCCCATCCCGTTCAAATCGACCGTCTGCGGGCTGTCTCCGGCGTTGTCAGTCAGGACCAATGTTCCGGCGAATGCCCCCGTTCCCTTGGGAGCGAATTCGACCGAGATCGTGCAAATCGATCCCGCCGCAAGCGAACTCCCGCAAGTGTTGGCCGAGATAAGGAACGGACCAGTAATGGCGACGTTGCTGATCGTCAACGTCGCATTCCCGTAGTTTTCCACCGTCACCACCAGAGGCGCGCTGGTGGTGTTTTGCTTCGTTCCGGGGAAGGTTAACGACGACGGCGAAAGGAAGACCGCGGCTTCCGCCCCATTCCCTGTGATCGGTATCGATTGTGGGCTATTGGCCGCGTTGTCCGTGAGTGTCACCGTTCCCGTCTGATCTTCGAAGGTTGACGGGGTAAAGCTCACAGTGATGGTACAAGTCCCATTGACCGCGATACTCCCTGTGCAGGTGTTGGTCTGCGAGAAGTCCGACGGCACGGTGCCCGTGATCGTGATGCTGGTGAAGCTCAGTGCAGCCGCACCCGTATTCTTCACGGTTACGGTCTGTTTACTCGTGGTGTTCAAGGCCACTCCTGGAAACGCCAGACTCGGCGGTGTGAGCGTCACTACCGGCAACGCGCCTGCCTTGCCAGTACCGGTGAGACTCACGGAGTGCGGACTTCCCGTCGCGCTATCGGTTGCTGTCACGGTTGCGGTGCGGGTTCCGGTTGCAATCGGCGAGAACGTCACCGCGATGTTGCAGCTGAATCCTGCTGCCAGGGTGGCAGGGCAGTTGTTGGTTTGCTTGTAGTCGCTGGGGTCCGCTCCCGCTATCACGATGCTTGAGATCGTGAGATTGGCCGTACCGTTGTCTGTAAGGTTAATGTTTTGCGCGGCACTGGTCGTGCCTTCCGCTTGGGCAGCAAACGTGAGGCTTGTCGGGTTGAGCAGAACCTCTGGCACGCTACTGCTGATTCCCGTACCGGAGATGGCGACGATTCGAGGACTGCCAGGGTCGGTGTCGGTAATCGTCAGGGTTGCGCTGCGCGCTCCCGCGGCCGCTGGCGTGAATGTGATTCGGAAAGTGCAGTAGGAGAGCGCACTGACCTGCCCGCCCACACTGCAACCGCTGCCGCTGGTCGAAAAGTCTCCTGGATTGCTGCCGCTTAGCGCGAAAGTATTGATGGTTACCGGCGTGTTTCCCTGGTTGTAGTAATACACAATCTGCGGCGGACTCTGCGTAGTCAAGCTTTGCGCGTCGAACACCACCGTCGTCTGCGAGAGCTGGATGTCCGAAGTGGTTGCGATTCCCGAGCCCGACAGGGTCACTTTCTGCGGGGAGGCGGTGGCGTTGTCGGTGATGGTCACGGTGCCCGCTTTGGTGCCCGTGCTGGTCGGTGTGAACGTCACCCCAATGCTGCAACTACTGCCGGGACCAAGTTGGCCCGTGCAGCTGTTGGAAAGCGCATAGTTCGTCGTGATCGTGACATTGGTGAAGGTTACGGTGAAGTTGCCGGTGTTGGTAACGTTAATGTACTGCACCGCGCTCGTGGTTCCGGTCACTTGCGGCCCGAAGACCAGGGTGGTCGGCGAAACCGTCAGGAGCTTCGTTTCCGCAAGCCCGGTTCCGGTGAGAGCGATCACGGTGGGGCTGCCTGCGCTGTCAGTCACGGTGAGCGTGGCCGAGCGGGCGCCCGCTGCCCCAGGCGTGAAGTTTACATACACATTACAAGTGTTGCCGACCGGTCCTTGCTGCAGGGTGCTGGGCGACATGGGGCAACCGTTGCTGAGGGTAAAGTCAGCCGCGTTAGTGCCCGTCAGCGCAATGGAGCTGATCGTGACCGGCGACGTGCCTGTGTTGGTGAGCAACACGTAAGGACCGATCGGACTTTGCGTGGTCATCACCTGTGGCGGGAAGGCGATCGTGGTGGGACCGATCTCCAGACCCGTCGACGGGGTTACTCCCATGCCCGACAGCGTGATTACCGCGGGGCTGCCGGCAGCGCCTGTATAGGCAATTGTGACGGTAGCCGCGCGGGGTCCCGACGCGGCGGGCGTGAAGGTTACATTGACGTTGCAACTCGAGAAGGCGCCCAACGGAGTCGAGGTACAACCCGACATTGCAAAGTCGCCCGGGTTGGCTCCGCCCAGCACGACGCTGGAAATCGTGAGGGGAGAGTCTCCGGTGTTTTCGAATGCGGCGAATTGGTTCGGGCTGCTGAACCCTACCGTCTCTTTCGGGAACTGCAGCACACTCTGAAGCAGCAGCGCCGAAGAGGTGGAGGCAACGCCAAAGCCAGCCAGGGTCACGGTCTGGGTCCCGGCGCTGTCCGTGATAGTGACCGCTGCCGTGTTGGCAACGGCTGCTGCAGGTTTGAAGGCAACATAGAAGCTGCACGCGGACGCCGCAGCCAGCGTTGCCGTGCAACTGTTGCTGCTGATCGTGAAGTCGGCCGCATTTGTGCCTGACGTGGCTATGGTGATGCCCGTCACTGTCGATGCCGAGTTGTTCGTCACCTGCACGAACTGAGTGGCGCTGGTGGTAGACACCACCTGACTGCTAAAGGAGAGGCCAGACGGCGATAGCTGCATCGCAGGCGCCGCGGTGGCCCCACTGCCAGTGACAGTTATAGTTTGCGGACTCCCCGTGGCATTGCTGGTGATGGTCAACGTCGCGTTGTCTGTGGTTGTCACCGTGGGCGTTAAGTAGACATAGAGCGCGCAGGAAGTGTTGGGTTGTATCGGAAAGCCGACACATCCGCTCAGCTGGTAGTCGGTGTTACTCGAAGTGATTTTGGAAATATTGATGGCAGCCGTTCCAGTGTTAATAAGCCAGGTATTTTGCGCCGGGCTCTGAACACCTTTCTGCTGCGCCTGGAAGGTCATGGCAGACGGTGCCAGAACCATCGTATAGGTAGCCGCTACCTCCGTTCCGGCGAGAGTCGCCGTTTGGGTGCCGGCACCATTGGTGAAAGTTAGCGTCGCGGTGCGGGCGGCTCCTCCGGTCGCCGTAGGCGTGAAGGTGACTTGTACTTGGCAATTGCGGCCGGGAGTCACGATCACGCTAAGACAACCTTGGTAGGAAAGCTGGAAATCAGCGGCGTTGGTGCCGGTGATGGACACATTCGAAGCGTCGAAAGGCACGTTGCCAATGTTGTCCAGATTCACGGTAAGCGCGGTTGGTGTAGTGGTGCCCTGCGCCTGCGTACCGAAATTGATGCTGTCAGGCGTTGCAATCGCCAACGGCGCTGCGGCGAGCCCGTTTCCTTTCAGAACGATGCTTTGCGGACTCCCGGCGGCGGAATCCTCGAAGACGAGAGTGCCACTGCGCGCTCCTGTGGCAGACGGAGCAAACTGCACGTTGGTGGTGCAATAGGACCCGACTCTCAGTGTGGTCACGCAACCGGTCGAGTAAATGCGGAAATCGCCAGTCGTAAATACGCGATCGATGATCACCGGAGCATCACCGGAATTGTAGACCTGGACGGGAAAGTTGCTGCTCATCGCTCCCACGCCGAGGTCGGCAAATGTCATGGACGACGGCGTAATCGCCAGAGTCAAAGTTTGCGCCACTCCGCTCCCCGTGAGGGTAAAGCTGTGAGAACCAGCCGTGGTGCTGTCTGCCATGGTCACTGTTGCAGCTCGTGTTCCGGCAGCAGTGGGGGCAAAGGTCACCCGCACGCTGCACTGTCCGCCGGGGTACACGGTCGTAACGCAGCCGGTCGCTGTGTAGTCCGTGAGAGCCGTCCCCGTCACCGAAAGTCCAAAGATGGTTACGGGAACATTGCTGGTATTCAAGACAACCAGGCTTTGAGCGGAACTGGTGGTACCGATGACCTGCGGGTTAAACACCAGGCCGGCCGAGCTCAAAGTCAATCCTGGCGTGCCCACCACTCCGTTGCCAGACAAGGTCACGTACGTGGTGGCCAAGCCGTTGGTGTTGCTGTTGACATACATTTGTCCGCTGAACGCTCCGTTCTGCGTGGGCAAAAATGCAATGTTCACGGTGCAGGTGGCGTTTGTCGCGAGGGAGGTCGGGCAGTTGTTTGTCTGTGCGAAGTTACTGCTGATGCTGAATGGCGGATTGCTCAACGTCAGGCTGGTGGTAGCGGCGTTGCCCACCGTAACGGTCTGGTACGGACTCGCCGTGTCCACACTCTGGTTCGCAAAAGTCAAGCTAGTGGGATTCAGGGTGAGGAGAGGCTGGCTCACGCCCGTTCCCGTCAGGTTCACCACGTTTGGGCTGTTATTGCCGCCTTGCACAATCGTGAGGGTGCCGGGGCGGGATGCGGCCGTGGTCGGATTGAAGGTGACAGTAATGGCGCACTCGCTGCCCCCAGCCAGACTGGACCCGCAGGTGTTCGTCTCCGCGTAATCCGTCGGGGACGGGGTGATGCTGGTGATCGGCATGGCGTTGCTGCCCATATTGCGCAGGGTAACAACCAAGGCAGCGCTCACTGCGCCAACCGGTTGGTTCGTCGGGAAGGCAAGCGTGGCGGGATATACCACCCCTGTGGCCGCCGCAGTCGCTCCGATTCTTAACGCGAAAGTACTTCGATATGGCGTGGCGGTTAGCGTGACCGGGAAATCGCTCGAACTGGTCTCGCCCACCACAAAGGCATCTCCGGTGGCGTTCGCCGCGATGGCCGGTGAGTGCGCGGTGGACTGGGTGCTTTCGTCATTCGAGCCCCCAATATAAGTCGAATACACGGCTGCCGTACCCGTGGCGTTCAATACGGTGACAAAGTCGTCGTTACCCGAGGAATTGTTGACGTAGCTTGCGTTGAAATCCTGAATTGGGTTGGCTAGTTGGAGATCATTCTCACTGGTATAGCCAGTCACGAACGCACTGCAAGCGGAAACGCATCCCGGTTCAATTGCAATATCCGTGGGCGTCGTGGTTTCCATCGCGCCGTTCAGGAAGGTGGAATAGACCAGCGCGCTTCCCGCGGCATTCAACTCACTGGCAAAACTTCCTGGGTAAATCACCTGGAAAGCGCCAGTGGTGGTGGGAAAGTCTTCGATGGCAGTCGTTCCGGCAACGTAGGCGTCTCCGGATCCATCAACCGCAATTCCATTCGCCGTTCCGACCCCGAGATAGGCGGAATAGACCAGTGCCGTCGCAGTTGGGTTTAATTTAGTGATAAAGACACCACCCTGCCCCAATCCTTCTCCGTCATAGGCATAAGCACCTGCCGTGGTGGGAAAGTCCGAATAAGCATTTCCAGCGACGTACGCGTTGCCTGAGCCATCCACCGCGATGGCATTCTCCGTGCATTGATATGTGGGACCGCTCAGATAGGTGGAGTAAACCAGCGAGGCTGCACCGGACTTCGTGGGATCAAGCTTCGCTACGAAACCAATCTGCTGGCTGTTGGGGTTCTTCGTCTGATACACCCCAGTCGTCGTGGGAAAAGTAGTGGAGTCGGTGTAACCGGTCACATAGATTTTGTTGGTCGAATCCAGGGCCACTCCATTTGCCTGGTCCCCAGAGCTGGTGGTTCCCGCCAGGTAGGTGGCATAGGTAAGCGCAGTTCCGGCCGCGTTCAGCACCGCGACAAACGCATGGTTTCCGCTGGTAACGGAGCCTAGAAATGCACCCGCAGTAGTTGGAAAATTTGGGCCCGAGTACCCGACAATGTAAGCGTTGCCTGCCGAGTCTACGCGTATGTCCTCAGGCAGGGCGTTGTATGACGGCGTGGACGTCAGGACGGCCCGGTACACCAGGGTCGTGCCGTTGGAACTAATCTTCTCGACCGTCAGCCCTCCGCTGCTGCGCCCAGCCAGGTAAACGTTGCTGCTGGAATCGACGGCCACGGCGTAGAAAGTGTCGCCGGAGATCGAACCCACCGGGAACGAGGACCAGAGGAGCACTGGATCGATAACCAGCGCGCGGCTGTGATCCCAGGTCGGAATGTCAAAACCGACCCGGCCGGCGCTCTTCATCACATACCTGCCAGCGAGGAGCTCACGAGAGCCGTCTGCCGCCAACTGGTAGATCACGGGTCGCGAGAAACGCAGACTCGCGCCTCCGCCGCTGATCGTCAACGCTCCGTCTGGGGTGATGCCGACCTCGTCGGCGCTGCTGATATTGAGAGCAATCGTCTTGGGGTCGCGCTCCGGAGCGACAAGGAAGTCATACTCCAGTTGGCCGCGATTGCCGTAATACACCAGATCGATGCCCGGATAAATTCCCTGGTAGCGCAGGCCGGACCATGTTCGCAAGTTGGTTCGCCAGGTGCGGGTGTCGGACGATGGGAAGTAGCTCACGATACCCGGCAACTTTCCTTCCGGTGAAATGCGTGGCCTCTGGTTCGCTCCCGACAAAGTCAGGCGGATCGGCTTGCTGCCAGATGCGCCCGCCGCAGTAATGTCGATCGATGCCCGGTTCTCATAAAACTGAAAATTGAGGCCAGACACGGTAGACGTAAACGCCGCCTGACCACTCCCGGCTTTGCTGCCTGCCTCTTCAAATGTGAGCGTGTCGTTGCCCAGCGCTTTAATGGCGGGCGTTTGTGCGAGAGTTCGGGTGGTGAAAGTGATGGCAATAATCAGCAAAGCCAGTTGGAAGCAGACGCGGGCGCGCATCATACGTTTTTCTCCTGGTCGAGAACGAACATGAATGGAACGAGTGGGGACACAGAATCCCACCACCTACCTTGCGATAGTGTCGAATCCCTTTATCAGTCCGGGGGGAGGAACGATCGGGGAACGTGCAGGCGTCAGCTCGGCATGAATCCCACAGAGAATTCCCGCTGGGAGCGTAACGCGGGAGGGATTATACAACGACAACCGTTTTTCGCAACCTCAATATCTTTTGACAATAATTTAAGGTTGCGCGGCCGTGCAGGCCCTGTGCGGCAAGCTTCACGACGAACTCCCATGGCCGACGGGTGGGTTCCGAAACTGATCTTCGCCAGGTTTGGGAGGTTGTCGTTGAAACGGGATCGAGTTCCCGCGCGCCGCTATGCACCACAAAAGACGACACTTCCAGAGGGAACTGCCAACGCTCGACAGTCGCTCGACCAACCGCCACTGCCGCTTCGAGCGCCTCCCCAGATGCGCCTCCAAAAAGGGATTTTCCAGCCGATAGAACGATTGCGCGACCGAGAACGCGACTGGCAACGCGCGACTTGCGCATCGTTGGGATCGACGATCCCGGTTGCTCGAGCCATCCAGCGACTCCGCAGCGGCGGAAAGCAAGGGCCTTCATTGCAGAAACTGCACGCCGTCCTCAACGCAAATTTCGAATGCAGGGATTTAACAAGAATGTGACCGTTTCGTGACAAGTCAATCGAGTTGCCAGAGCTAAGGTATGCGACAGCTAACTTGGACGGCCACCGCAACCGAACATGTCAGATTTTCAAGTCAAAACCATCGATCAAGTAACGGAATTCGGGGAGATGTCCCTGGATTTCCGAAAGATGGAACTTTGCCGTGCCGGCCGGCCTGTTCAGATCACTCTTCGGGAGTTCAAGGTGCTGAAGTTTCTCGTTTGCCGACCGAAGATGGTTGTTTCTCGTCAAAGGCTCATCAGTTCCGCGTGGCCCAAGCGAAAGCGTTCCAGTTACCGCACCGTGGATAATTGCATCGCGAAGTTGCGGCAGAAAATCGAGAATAATCCTGACTGTCCCGTCTTTATCCGAACCGTTCACGGGGTCGGCTACAAATTCGTTCCTCAGGAAGACGCCCGCCCCTTTGGCAGAGTCTTGCTGAATGAGGGGGAGGCATCATGAGAATCGGAACTTTAAAGACCATCCGCCTGCAGTTATTGGCCTTGGGAATTCTGCTGGCAGGCATACCTCCGGCACATGGAATTCCCGCCTTCGCACGCAAATACGGCTTGCCATGCTCCGCGTGTCACGAAGCCTGGCCCATGCTCAACAATTTTGGCCAGACCTTTAAAGACAATGGGTACCAGTTGGGCAACGATCGTGATGCGCCCATCTATCAGGAACCGTCCTACTGGCCGATCATGTTTCGCACCACGCCGGTGTGGCACCGCGAGAACAACAATCGCCAGGCCGTGGACATAGTTCCGGGCAACGGTACCAGCGGCCTGGTGGAGTCATCGGTGACTACATCCGGCTTCGATCTGGGTGGCCTTGACGTGATTGCTGCCGGTACGCTTTACAAGAACGTCTCGTTCTTTATTCAACCCTTCATCGGGAACAGCAGCATTAATTTGGCCCAGGTCTGGGTACGTCTCGACAATCTTGCGGGCTCGCACTGGCTGAATCTCAAGCTGGGCAGGTTTGAACTCGACGAACCTATCTCTCAGGAGCGCTCCCTCATACAGAACAATACTGGCTCCATTTATTACAATTATTTGTTCACTCCCCCCGGTGACAGAAACTTCTTCGCAGGGATAGGACTTCCTCAGCTGGGGGTTGAGCTGCAAGGGCATTCGGACGACGACTCAACTCGATATTCGGTAGCCGTAGTAACCGATAGCAACGGCTCCTCAGGCTTGCCTGCGAACCAAGCCGCCGACGTCTACGCCAACTTTAACCAGTCTTTCGTGGTGCCGTGGTTTGGAAGGCAGCAGGTCGGGGTCTACGGTTTCTTCGGGGAATCGCCAACCTACTTCCAGACCAACGGGGGCACGCCCCTGCCTGGGACGGGCACGGGAAATCGCAGCTTTTACCGGCTGGGCGCCTACGGACACTGGTATGTGGACAAGTTCGATTTCTACACGTTTTACATGCATGGATATGACAACGTGTTCCTCGGGAATGGTGTCCCGTCGAATCAGCCCTTCAACCTGCCGCTGGGAGCTGCGGGACCGGTTTGGAACGGCGGCTTCGTTGAAGCGCACTACAATCCGAACCCGCGCCTGATCTTCCTTGGAAAGTATGAGCTCGCTCGCATGTCGCGGCAGGCAAATCCGAGTATTCCCGGTAGCGCTGGAAACCTCGACACTTGGACAGCGGGCTATCGCTGGTATCCAATCATGAGTCCCCGCGCCGGCCTGGCTTGGACACAGGAATATTCCCGCGTCATCAACGCCGGGGCCGCACCTCTCTCCGGCAAGGACGACATCCACAACAGCTATTTGATGGGACTTGATTTCGACTTCTAGGAGGGCGTTCCTGTGCGCATGAAACTCAACCGGGCGGGCACCGCAATGATCTGCCTCTCCTTAATATGGAGCGTGGCTGGCTCTGCGCAGGAGACCCACGTCGGCAAGTTGGTTGGAAACGCGAAGCGGGGTAAAGCTTTGTATGTACGCTATTGCATTTTCTGCCATGGTCCATACGGGGATGGGCGCGGTGAGAGCGCGGCATACCTCGATCCCAAGCCCCGCGACTTCACCAAAGCAGTCTTCAAGTGCCGGTCCACCCCCAGCGGGAGCCTGCCTCTCGACAGCGACCTGTATGACACCATCAGCCGTGGGGTTCACGCCAGTGGCATGCCTTCCTGGAAACCGCTTCTGCGCCAGGAACGCGTGGACCTGGTTGCCTATATAAAGACCTTCTCTTCGGCGTTCGTGGAAGAGAAACCGGGAACTCCGGTGCAGATTCCGGCCGAACCGCCTTCCTCTCCCGAGAGTATCCAGCGCGGCGCGGATCTGTTCCAGAGTATGAATTGCTGGTCCTGCCACGGCAAAGACGGACGCGGATACGGCCCGTCCGCCGCCACTCTTACGGATAGCAAAGGGTATCCCATTACTCCTTTCGATTTCACCAGTGGAACGCGGTTCAAGTGTGGAGACTCGGACCAGGAAATGTTTCGCGACCTGGTGACCGGTCTCGACGGCACTCCGATGCCGTCATTCGAGACTGCCATGACGCCCGACCAGCGGTGGGACGTAGTGCACTATATCCGCTCATTACACACTTCCAAGAACAAGCACACGCAAGTAAAGCCGGAAGTAAAGAACGAAACCCAGGGACAGTGAAAGTTCCGTGGTCCTTGGTAACACGAAGACAAAAAAGGAAACAAGAAGGCAGGTTCGAAATGAAATTGAGATATACATTAATTCCGACGTGTGTCCTGGTAATGTTGTTATCGCTTTCGAGTTGGGTTGCGGCCCGTCCAGCAGGCGATTCCGCGTCATTGAAAGGCACGGTAAAGTTCGAAGGCGCCGCGCCCAAGCCTGCGCGTATCGACATGTCGCAGGATCCAATCTGTGCCAAGGCGCATCCGACAGCGGCCACCACGGATGACATCGTGGCCGGTGCAGATGGCGGACTTGCCAATGTGGTGGTCTACGTTTCCGATGGCCTCGCTGCCAGCACGTTTCAGCCTCCGCAACAACCTGTGGTGCTGGAGCAAAAAGGTTGTCAATATAAACCGCATGTCCTGGCGATGCAGGCCAATCAGAAACTTAGCGTGGTGAACGACGATGGCACCACGCACAACATTCATCCCACTCCCAACAACAATCGCGAGTGGAACATGTCGCAGCCTCCCGGCGTGCCGCTGGAGCAGACTTTCGCGCGCGCCGAGGTCGCGGTTCCGGTGAAGTGCAACGTGCATCCTTGGATGAAAGGTTATATCGCGGTGTTCAAACATCCCTATTTTGCCGTGACTGACAAGAACGGCAGCTTTGAGCTGAAAGACCTGCCCCCAGGCAGCTACACGATCACTGCCTGGCAGGAAAAGCTGGGAACACAGATCCAGAAGGTGACCGTTACAGCCGGTGAAGCGAAGACCTTGGACTTCGCATTCAAGCAGTGAACTGGGACCCCGCGTCGAAGCAACTATTGCCTTGTTGGCTCACCTTGCCGCGGCACGTAGAGCGAACACACACATCTTCGACAGATCTCGTTGCCGGCAACATCGAGACTCGCCCGAAACTGTAAGGCTTCTGGACTGTTAATGACATCCTGCAATGCCTGGCGATGAATGTTTCCGAATACCGGATGGAAGAAGCACGGGCGCACGTCCCCCGATGCTTCAATCACCGCCGAGACCCACGGTGCGTTGCAGCGTGGCGCCACGTTTTCGGCGCGGCCTAGGTGAGCTCGAAAATGCTGGACGATGCGCCGTAATTTGTCAGGGTTCTCAACGACGAATCCTGATTCCAGATCCGCGCGATGTTCGTCGATGAGGCGTTCAACCTCGGCCGCCAGCACATCGGCTTCCTCAGGCAACAGAGCGACGCGGTTCACCCGATCGGGCAGCCAGCCCTCGGGATGGTTGAAGGCACCGGAAGTGAGATCGGCCGCGAGAAACGAAATCGAGTTCAAACCAATCTCTTTCGCAGCCCGGACGACCGCTCGCAGCGAACGGCGATTTGCTTTCTGTACGGTGCAGCGGGCTCGAACCGGCATCTCAGGACGAATCTGCCGTAAAGCTTTGACACCCTCTGCCATCTGCTCAAATGCGTCCGGAACGCGGCGAATGTGGTTGTGTAACTCACACGGACCATCAAGTGAGACGATTACATCGTCAACACTGTCGGCAACGACCTGAGCTTGCGACTTCAGTAACAATCCCGCAGTCAGAAGAGTGACGCGGCTTCCCGCCGAACGAACAATTCGCGCCAGGTAATTCCACTTTTCATTGAGTTGGGGCTCGCCCCCGGAAAACACCACCCAGCGCACGCCCAGTCTCCGAAATGAAGCCAATTGTTCTTCGAGGTCCGAGGGACTGATCTCCCGGGCCTGCCGAATTCGCCAGATGTCACACATCACGCAGCGGCAATTGCACTGGTTGTGAGGGAAGATCACCATTACCGGCAGGGCATGAATCCGGTGCAACGCGAGTGCCGCCGACTCGCCCGGAGCTGTGATCGATACCAGCGTGCTCATCTAATCGTCACCAGGTGCCGCTTCGCGTTGCAACCGCACCAGCACGTGATCGCCCAGCAACCGAACTCCCGGAGACCCTCCGAGCCACGAATCAAAATGCTCCCAGATTTGCAGCAGGTACGGATGCCGCCGGGCCCACGGCTCAAGGCAGCTGGGGGGCACAGCGACTCCAATGCCCCGCACCGCTTTCACCCGAAATTCAGGAGCAAACGTCCGGGCCAGAAATCTCACGGACGGATAATGAACATGGATGAATGCTCCGTCGGCGATTCTAGCGTTGACCCCCTCTTGCTTGAATCGACGGAATGCCTTGTCTTTGTCCGCGTGCGCAAGATACCAGATCATTTCCCATACGCACCGGGGACCCATCCAACACAACACAGCAGTCGCACCGGGTTTGAGCACTCGAGCGAGACCGTGAGCTACCCGCTCGAGATCATCGACGCAATTCAAGGCGCCAAAATTCGAGAAAGCGCCGTCGAATAGTTCGTCTGGTGGCAACGTGGAAATATCTTCGCCGCGGAGCACTCGCGCATTCACCAGGGCTTGCAACCCGCTTTGCCGCACTCGTCGAGCCGCCACGTCAATCATCTGAGGCGATGAATCGCAAGCCAGGACTCTCACTCCCCGTTCCGCCAGGAAACACGCGTCCACCCCGGTTCCGCATCCGATTTCCAGGATGTGGTCTCCGGACTGAAATGTCTTCTCCAACTCCCGCCACACCGCCCCGCGTTGGGCCCGTCCGATCGCCGACGAGGTAAAGGTCTCGTCGTATCGGTCCGCGACCGCGTCAAACGGAGCAGCAACTCCCTGTAGTTGTTGGGTAGCGGACATTAAACTCAAGCCTCGACCTCGGCATGCGTAGCCTGCAGACCAGCCCGCGCCTCGGCGATTCCATTGCGTAGCGCAACCAGTTGCGCGTCGTCCGCATCTGACTTTGGCTCCAGTCGCTTCAGGTCCACTTCGCTGCGAAGCAACTTGTCGGCAAACTTATAAAACTGGCGCGAGTGCCGGTTGCGAATGCGGAATTCCCGATCCGAGCTTTCGCTCCACTGTTTGAGGCCCTCCACGCGGTCGGCTACCTCGGAAAAATAGGGCGTGCCCTTGATGGGATAAGCAACCGTAGTGAAGAAAATGTCGGGATCCGTCTTCTTGACGTGTTCCACTGTGGCTTCAATGTCGGACATTTCCTCGCCCTCGTATCCCCACATCAGGAACATCCCGGTTTGAATGCCCGCCGATCGACAAAGAGCCACGGCGGTTTGCACTTCTCCTACCGTAACGCCGCGCTCCATGGCGTCTAGGATGCGCTGCGAGCCGCTCTCCGAACCAATCCAGACGCGGAAGCATCCCATCTCCGCCAGAGTTTCGACGACTTGAAGATTCAGGCGGTCGGCCCGCGAAATGCACTCGAAGGGCAACTTCAATCCGCGGCGTTTCAGTTCAGCTGCATACTGAAACAGCCAGCCGTGGTGAATCGTGAAGACGTCATCCGCCATCCACGCCATCTGCGGCTGATACCGGTTGATCAGCCATTCGAGTTCGTCTGCAACCGATATTGGCTTCCTGCGGCGATGCGTTTTCCCAAACACTTCGTGGCTGCACCAGCGGCAATGGTACGGGCAGCCGCGAGCGGTGATCAGTGAAACCGATCCCATCCCGTGGTGCTTGCGCCAGACCTCGACGTAGCGGGACATGTCAATCAATTCCCGCGCCGGCCAGGGCTGCGCATCGATATCCTTAATCTGCTCGCGTGGCTTGGTGCGGATGACAGAACCATCCGGCCCCTGGAACGCGATCCCGTCAATTTTGTCCAGCTGGTCGACCGCACGCGACTGCAGCGCCGGCACAAGTTCTTCCAGCGTAATTTCGCCCTCACCGATTACGACGACATCCGCCCCGGCTGCCAGGTACTCCTGAACGTAGGCGCCAGGCTCCGGTCCTCCGACCAATGTTTGCCAGCCGTGTTGTTTAGCGACGCTAAGAATTTCGACCACATTCGGCCGGGTCATCAGATTCGCATACACTCCCAGAACCGACGGCGGCCCTTTTTCCAACAGGTCCCACAAGTCCTGCCGCGATGCAAACGTGGAATCGAATACTTCGGCATTCACGCCCTTCTTGCGCAAATGGGAGCAAATATAAAGGATCCCCAAAGGCGGATAAGGCTTCATGATCTGAAGCTCCTTGGGGTCCTCGTAAAGGAAATAGCCGTGAGTGAGAAGGATGTCCATGATGGCGGCTAACTCGCGAGAACGTTCAACAGCTCGTCGAAGCTGGTCGCGTAACTCTGGGCTTGCAGCTGAACCAGTTCGTGCGCGTGGCTCGCGAATACAGTCGGCTTTGGGTTGCGGCAGGTCCTTTCCAAATGCATCACGCGCCGCCACAGCTCTTCCGGCTCGTGGCGGCCACCCTGTTTTTTCCGCGCGACTGTGGATGAACCCGAGTTCCAGCAGTCGACCTGGGCGTGCAAAGCGTCGTGCAATGCGCGATAAAACTCGTTGGTGTAGGCGCCCTGGAACATCATGGACAAGTCTTCGCTGTCGGACCAGTTCGTCTTCTCTCCGAGTTGCGCCTGCACGCGGTCGAAGAATTTAGTTCCCGGCAGCGGATACGAGACCGAAACGCCAATGTCGTCGGGACGCGTGTCGCGAACCAGCTTGATCGTGTTCTGAATGTCTTGCCAGGTTTCTCCCGGATACCCGAATTGCAGAAAATAGCAGGCTCGAATCCCTGCGCGTTTCAGATTTTCGCGGGCCTTGGCGATTTGATCGACGCGCGTGCCTTTGTCCATCGCATCTAAAATCTTTTGCGACCCCGATTCGGCCCCCATCCACACCTCGGTGCAGCCGGCGCGGCGCAGGGCCGACACATTGTCCGGGCTCATCAAGTCCACTCGAGATTGCATTTTGAAAGGAATCGCCGCGTCCAGCCGCTGCACTTCGGACGCCAGCTCGCGGACCCACTTCGGCTGCAATCCAAAAATATCGTCGGCAAACCAGAGGTGTTCCGCGCCGAACTCATATTTCAGCTGTCGTATCTCTTCTGCGACACTGGCCGCGGACCGAACCGAGAATGAGTCTCCGTAAATCGGCTTCGCGCACCAGTTGCAGCGGTAAGGACAACCCCGACTGGCCACGATATTCAGAGAAAAATAGCCGTGGGCCGACTTCCACGCCCTTCGATACTGATCGGTGTCGATGAGATCGCGCGTGGGAAACGGCAGCTGATCCAGATTGCGCATCAGACCGCGCCGCTCCGTCTTCACTACGTCTCCCGTCTCTTTATGGAGATAGGCCAGCCCTGCAACCTGCTCCAGCGCGTCGTCATTTCCTTTCAGAAGATGATTGACCGCTTCCAGCAGAGTCCATTCCGCTTCCCCGAGCAACACACACCGGAAACCTTTTTGCAAGTAGTCCTGAGCATGATCGGACGCATCCGAGCCGTTTACCAACACCGTGGCCCCAGCCCGCTGAGAGGTCTCGAGAATGTGATACGCGACATCCCGCATTCGCGTCAGGCACATCTTGGAGAGAAAGTTGAAATTGTCTTCGTAGACCACCACAATTCTCGGCCGATGTTGATCGAGAGCAGACTGAAATTCTGCCTCGGGATCGTTCAGCATCGTGTCAAACACGGCGACAGATAGACCTGCGTTCCGCAGGAGCGAGGCGGCGTAGAGTGTACCCAGCGGAGGATAGGGCTGCATCTTCCGCATTTGTTTGCGGTCGTAATAAAGGTGGTAGGAATGAGTGAGTAGAACGTCCGCCATTTTCAGTTGCCCCTGAATTGAATCAACCCACTTCCTGCGTACGCTCGGCCAGAGGTTGCCCGGTCAAAAGCGAACGTCGGGTGACGACTTTCTCCACGGCGCGCGACAACCACAACTCCCACGGAAACGAGTAACGACTCTTGCCGATTCGCCAACGGACGGGCGCTCCCAGCATCCGCTGTACACTTCGCCGGGCCCATGGAATCTTTCTGGTGACTTTTCGAATCTGGTTGTTCAAAAGAAAGTACTCCAGACTCCGCCGCAATCGTCGCAAATCTTCCCCGCGCAGCCAGGGCAGAACGTTCGTACCCAGGGCCAGCGTTTCCCATTCCTCGAGAGACTGCGGCTCATAGACGCCCATTTCCTTCAGCTGCGGCCAAATGGGAATCCCCGGATAAGGAGTAAAAATGTTCGGCGAAAAACTGACGTTGGGATATTCCCTGGCAATATCGCTCATGACCCGGAACGTCTGCTGGCGGTGGGCATCGGTCTCGCCGGGGTAACCCAGAATGATGTTGAAGACCACATGAATGCCCGCCAGATTCGTCTTGCGGGCGGTTTCCACCATCTGTTCGACGTGTTGAAACCGCTTGTTCATCAGGGCCAGCACTTCCTGGGAGGCCGACTCGGTGCCAAATCCAATGTGGTGCACACCGCTTTCGGCCAGCAACCGCACGTCGTCTTCGCTCATCAGCGCAAGAAAATCAGTCGAGGTCTGGAAGTCCCACTGAAACCTGATTCCGCTGGCAATGATTCCCTTCGCAATCGCTACGGCGCGCTTGCGATCCACCAGGAAATTGGAATCGAACAGAGGGACGTGCTCAATGTTGTAGCGTGGAACCAGTTCGGCGAGCTCGTTGACCACCCGTTCGACTTGATAGGCATTAAATCGCCGCTTGTAGAACACCTGGTCGGTGCAGTAATTGCACTGGTAGGGGCAGCCCACGCTGCTGGTGTAGGCCAGTTGCCGTATGCCAGAAGCCTCGGCATAAATGCCTGGATCGGCGAGGTGGTAGGCGGGCTCTGGCAGAGTATTGATGTCCGCGACCGGTCGTTCCGGCTCGTGAACGATCCGTCCGTCGCCATCTTTGAATGACAGGCCGCGAACGCCGTGCCAATCCTGCCGATTGGCGATGCGCTGAGTCAGTTCGAGCAGGGTCAACTCACCCTGGCCCCTCACAATCGCATCCACAAATGGCTCACGCAAAGTCTGGTGCGTAGCGAGACTGGCGTGCCACCCCCCGAATACAATGGGCAAGTTTGGCCGCAGCTTCTTGACCGCCTTCGAGACTCGCACCGCGGCCCCAATATGCGGCCCCGTCAGAACCGAGATACCGAGCAAAAGGGCATCTTCCGACTCGCGCAGAATGGTCGCTTCGTAGTCCGGGAAGAGCAGATTATCGACGAGCTTGACTTCGAATCCAGCCTGCAACAACGGGGATGCGAGACAGAGCAGGGATAAAGGCGCACCCAACGGCGGACCGTCGTAGGGCGGGTAGAACAGAACGACTTTGTTCGTCCCGGGCAAAGCGCTTCACTGGAGACTTCGGCTACAAAACTCTAGGTTGGGAGCCCCGGTGATTTGTCATCGGATTGTCAAATGTCTGTCACTTATCAGGACGCTGAAATACGCCGTTTTCAGCCGACGAGAAGTCGCGGAATCAATGCGATGGCAACCATTGAAAATTGCATAATTTTGACAAAACTGAGACAAATCGCCGCCTCGCAGTTGGTAGGTTAGCTGCCGTACTGAATCTCAAATCGTGGGCCGGTCTACTGGTGCAACACCGGTGGGGTTGAGTGTCGGCAGATGATCCTTTTCTATAATCCGAAAGCAACCCGGCCGCGCAATCGCCGATTTCCTTTGTCGATTCTCGCCATCGCGGCGGTTGTGGAAGGCAAAGAAGAATACGCCATCGTCGATGGCAACCTCGACCCACATCCCACTGAAAGCCTGATTGCCCTCATCAAGGAACACCGGGTCGATCTTCTTGCGGTTACGGTTATGCCGGGGCCTCAGACAGTGGGTGCGGTGGCCAGCTGCCGCGAAATTCGAGCCCGGTTCCCCGAGTTGCCCATCGTGTGGGGAGGCTATTTTGCCTCCAACTACACCGCCGCTGCACTCAACGCGAACTACGTGGACTATGCGGTGCGCGGGCAGGGCGAGCAGACATTCCTCGAACTGCTTGAAGTAATTCGCGGCCACCGCGATCCCAAAGACGTTCCCGGACTCTCCTACAAAACTCCCGACGGGACGGTGCGCCAGAACCCGGAGCGCCCCATGCGGAGTCTTGACGATTTCCCGTGGTATCCGTATCACCGCCTGCCCGCGGAGCAATACTTACTACCCACGTTTCTAGGGCGGCGCACCGCAGTTCATCAGGCCAGCCTGGGGTGCCCTTATCGCTGCAACTTCTGCGGCGTGGTGAACTTTTCCGGCAGCCGGGAAAAAATGGAAGCGCCCGCCCGCACTGAAGGCATGCTGCGGCATCTGGTCAAGAATTACCGAGTTGACGCCGTACAGTTCTACGACAACAACTTCTTTCTGAAGGAGGACCACACCCGGGAACTCGCGGACCGCCTGGCGCCGCTCAATCTGCGCTGGTGGTGTGAAGGGCGATCCGACATCATGATGAAGCATTCCGACGGCACGTTAGAGGCGCTGCGACGGGCAGGCTGCACCATGATTTTCTTTGGGGCGGAATCGGGTTCAAACGCAATCCTCAAAGAGATGAACAAAGATCTCCGTGCCGAAGACACTCTCGCGCTGGCGTCGCGCATCCGGCGCTTTGGCATCATTCCCGAATTCTCCATCATTTTTGGCAATCCCAAAGATCCGGAAGGCGACACCCGCGACTGCATCGGGTTTATACGGCAACTGAAACGCCTGAATCCCGATGCCGAAATCATCGTCGAGCACTACACCCCTGTGCCGCAGCGCGCCCGCATGTATGGTGAGGTGGAGGACAAAGTCCAGTTTCCGACAACGCCCGACGAATGGGCGACGGAGCACTGGCAGCGTTTCGCCACCCAGAAAGACCCGCAGACACCTTGGCTCCGACCCACCACGAAACAGTTGATCGATAATTTTGAGCTGGTGGTGTCGTCCCGTTGGCCAACGGTCCAGGACATTCGCCTGCCGAATTGGGGTCGACTCGCGCTGAAGGCGCTGAGCAGTTGGCGCTATCGCCTCGGAGTCTATGGCGCGCCTCTGGAACTGAAATGGATGCAGCAGGTCATCGAATTGCGAAAACCCAAGGCAGAGAGCCTGTGAGCACTGCGACCAAGGTCGATCCTGATTTCGTGGCCGAGGGTGAACCTGATCCTGCTGCGCCCGGTGCTTCTCGGAGCGTTTCTGCCGCCGAGGGTTATGAATGTTGGGCTCCGCTTTATGACCACGCTCCGAATCCGCTGCTGGCGCGTGAAGAACGTCATCTCGTGCCTTTGCTGACCAACCTTCGCAAAACATCGGCTCTCGACTTGGCGTGCGGCACAGGCCGTTGGCTTGAGAGATTGATAGCGCAGGGCTGTGAGTCGGGAGTGGGGATTGATTGCTCCAGCGCCATGCTTCGCGTTGCAGGCAAGAAGCGTGCCCTCCGAGGGCGGCTCGCAACGGCGGACTGCGAGCAGCTTCCCCTTCCCAGCGCAGCCTTCGATCTGGCGATTTGCTCATTCGCGCTGGGACATGTTCAGGATCTCAACTCCATGGTGCGAGAGTTGGCACGCGTGACGAAATCCGGAGCGGATATTTTCGTGAGCGATCTGCATCCTGAAGCGTACGAGCAAGGTTGGCGGGTCGGTTTTCGGGAGGGCGGCACGGCCATTCAAATCAAGACCCTGGTCCGTGCAACCGAGGAGATCGTGCGCGTCTTTCACACCAACGGCTTCAAGTGCGAAACGCATGAGCCTCTTTGGCTGGGCGAGCCAGAGAGGCCGCTTTTCGCGCTGGCCGGTAAGTCGCATTCCTTCGCAGAAGCTTGCAGGTTACCCGCAGTCCTCGTTTGCCACTTCCATCGGCTTGGATTACCAGACCGGCGGGAAGCATTGTGAATTCCCCTCGCACAAGCTTCCTGACCTTGATGCAACTTGAGGCGCGGCCGTGAAGCCCACTCCAGTGGAGAACGTCGTTGGGTTCCTCAGTTTTTCACCCGACCACCGCGACCGGCTCAACGCGATTGAGAAGTTTAGTCGCCGGGAGTGGAAGCACGTTCTGCAGTGGCTGGATGATGCCGGGTTAGCCTTCTACTTCCTGCAGAGGATCAAAGACACAAACGCCAGCGCCGTGGTCCCGCCTGAGGTGCTGTCTCGCGTGGAACGGAATTTCGCGTCGAATCAGCTGCGGGTCGATGACATGTCGCATCGCTTCGACGCCATCAACAAGAAGTTCAATGATGCCGGCGTGCGCTACGCGGCCATCAAGGGTTTCTCACTCGTTCCGCAATTCTGTCCGAATGCTCCCCTCCGGCATCAGGGAGACTTCGATTATCTGATAGACGAGCAGTCCTTGCCGGCGGCCTGCCGCGTGTTGATCGATGCCGGCTATAGCTCGCAGAAGTCTCCATCGAGCAAGGAATCGATCTTTGTCATTCCTGGAGGAGAGCCGTCGCGTGGCGATGCGCAATATTCAGCGCAGGCGCCTCACGCAGTTGAATTGCACACGGACATCTGGGACAGCAAGATGCACCGCCTGCCGCCGATGCCCAGCCTGTTCGCCGTTGCGCGAGCGAGAATGCAGCACTGGAACGGCTTCACGTTTCCCGCTTTGCCCGACGAGGATGTTTTTCTGCTGCAAGTATTACATGCATGCCACCACATCTTCGCGCAATGGATACGTCTGTCTTGCCTGTTTGAGATCGCTTATTTCCTGCATCGGCGAGCATCAGACACAGAATTGTGGAGCTTAGTTGAGCAGCGAGCCGGCAATAGCGCGGCCTTGCGAGAATTTGTCGTAATCGTAACGGAGATGGCGGCTCGGCTCTTCGCGGCTCCCGTTCCCACGTTGGTTCAAAGTTGGAGCGCCAGCATTCGGCCGGGACCTCGCACCTGGATTGAACATTACGCACGGAACTGGGCTTTGGATGGGCTCCCGGTCTATGAATTCAATTTGTTGCCCCGCTCAAAGCTCGCTCTGTTTCTCCATCAGCAGTACAGGGTCGCATCGCGGGCTGAGCAAGCCGATCATCAAAATGAACCGTCGTACTCGCGCCTTTCGCGCATCGCCTCATCTATAAAGAATGACCCGTCCCTTATTTGGAACGCCACTTGGTGGCGACGCCAACACTTGGTCCGACGAACCACTTTTCATACATTAGCGGGCGTGCGCTACGTCTGCGAGATTCCGCGCTGGCGGTGGCGGAATCGTGCGCTACGGCCAAACGCCACCGCCGCCTCGATTCCATGGACGAGCGATTCACTTCCGTCGAAAAAGGCTTCGTGAGCCCGAAAGGATGGGCAATTGTCATGGTTTCGTCACGAAACTAGGCCTGAAATGAACTGAGAGGCAGACGTGCCCGGTCGATTGGATTTTGCAGAGTTTTGACAATTCTGAGACAAATGCCGGGCTACTGGTTGCTACCGTTTGAATCTCACTTCTCGCGTTCGATCTGTAATTTTGCTCGTACACGACGAAAGGCACTGCAGTGAAATCGTCGAAAAAAATCGTGTTCTTCGTTGCATCCTTCTCCAGCATCGAGGCCACTGCTCCCCTCGGTATCCTGGCCATCGCAACTCCTCTCCTGGAAGCGGGATACGAAATCTGCATCATCGACGCGTCCATTACTCCCGACTACAAAAAGCGAATCATGGAGGAAGTGAAAGATGCCCTCTGCCTGGGTATTTCCCTGGTCACCGGGCCCATGATCCGCGAGACCGTTGAAGTTGCCCGCGCAATCAAGAACTGGGACCCTGATTTCCCAATCGTTCTCGGAGGGTGGCACCCCTCCCTGCTCCCCACGCAGACGCTCGAGGCCCCCTACGTCGACATAGTTGTCCGCGCCCAGGGTGAGGAGAGCATGCTGGCGGTAGCCGATCGCTTGCGGGATGATGCTTCCCTGGCGGATGTTCTTGGTGTCGGTTTCAAGATCGACGGCAAACTTCACTTCACTCCCGAGCGCCCGCTAAAAAAGCTGGAGCAAATGCCGGCCAAGGCGTATCACCTGGCGGATTTCGACGCGTACGAGAAGATTTGCGGTCGCCGCTGGGCCATGTACGTTTCCAGTCTGGCATGTCCGTTCAATTGCGCCTACTGCACGAACGCCGGTGTTTACGGACGCAAATGGAATTGCCTGCCGGTCGAGCAAGTTGTCGCTGAGACCATCGAACTGACGCGACGTTACCGCCTCGAACTCTTGTGGCTGGCCGATGACAACTTTCTGGTCGATCTCGACCGTTCGCTCCAGATCGCTGAAGGTTTGATTAAGGCGGGAGCCAATTTCAAGTGGAGCATTCAGGCCACGACCAATCTGACCGCTCGCCTCAGCATCAACGAGTTGACCCTGTTGCGCCGTTCCGGGCTACACCAGATCTGCCAGGGGATCGAGACGGCTTCTCCCACCGTCATGAAGCTGATGAACAAAGATTTTCAGGTTCTCGGCGACATCTATCAATCCACCGAGCGCTGCATCAAGGCGGGAGTGATCCCGTCGTTCAACATCATCTTTGGGTTTCCAGGAGAAGGACCGAAAGAACGACGCGAAACCGTCAACTTCATGATGGACATTTGCCGGAAGTTTCCCGGCGCGGAATTCTGGACGAACATCTTCACGCCATATCCGGGTTCGCCAATCTTTCAGCAGACGGCCCAGCTGGGAATCGAAGTCCCAAAAACTCTGGAAGGCTGGGCGGATTATTTTCCGCGCTACACGGTTTTGCCCTGGCTCAAAGGCAGCGATCACCAGCGCGTTCAGACCATGCGCGATTACCTGCGCATCGCCTTCGATCGCGAACCCATTGCCACCACCGGCCACGGACGATTCGCCAAGGCAATTCAGCACCTCACCGCCTACCCGGCGCGCGTGCGCCTGAATTTCGACTTTTACAGTTTCCCCGTCGAACTGTGGATCAATCGTCAATTGAAAAACATTGTGAAACTGCCCAAGCCCAGCGTGGACGCGAAAAGGCTCCAGCCGGAAACGGCGCCGACGTGTACTTGATTGCTTCAAGCGCTACTCCGCGCGAGGCGACAGCCTGTGATGCGGTCAAAGCATAGGCCGAAACGAAGGCTTGAAGGAGTCTCGGCTGACCCTGGGCACGACATTGCGTTCGCTTCCTGCATGCATCAAGCAACCGAAATCCGCCCCTGCACCGCCTCTTCTGACATCGATAAATTGTCGGCGAGCCGGACGCCGTCACCAAATTTCCTCAAAGAGTTGCCCGCCGTCGAATGGTGCATAATCGCGATTCTGGCGGTGGCCTTCGTCGGGCTTACTCTGGTGCCAGGGTGGCGGCATCTGAAAAGTGAATTCCCGGATTACTACCTTGCGGCAGAGCTCTATCACCAAGGTACTCCACTCGACCGCGTTTATGAATGGACCTGGTTTCAACGTCAAAACGATCACCTAGGAGTTTACGACGGTCTGGTAAGCTTTGCGCCCAACCCTCCGACGTCGATACTTCCGCTGCTGCCGCTGACGAGGTTGAAGCCGCTTGCCGCGAAGCGCGTCTGGATCGTATCGAATCTTGTACTTCTCGCTCTTTCATTGTCTGCCCTTCGTTACACGACTCAGTTGGGTTGGCGCCGCCTCATCCTTATCGCTTTGCTATGCACTCTTCCGCTCAGGGTCGATTTCATGTTTGCGCGATACTACGTATTGATCCTGTTTTTGATCTGCGCAGCTTACTATGTCTCGTACCGAAACAGGCATTGGGCTGCGGGAGTGGGATGGTCCGCTGCAGCGGCAATGAAGCTGTTCCCGGCAATTTGTGTGATCTTATTCATTCGAAAGCGAAATTGGCGAGCCCTGACTGGCTTTGTGATTGGAGCAACCACGCTTGTGGCCATTTCGATCGGCCTGTTCGGGGCAGAAGTCCACCAAGTCTTCGTCCGAGAAGTCTTGCCTCAAGCCTCGCGGGGGGACTGGCTCGGGCCTTACTATTTGTCTCAGAACTCTTTTATCACTCTCTGGAGCCATTTATTTCTAATGGAACCGGAACTCAATCCGACGCCGTTGATCAATTCGCCCATCCTCTACGCACTGGCGATGGCAATAACGGTCACGGCGCTGGTGTTTGGGTTCCTGCTATCGATCAAAAGCGACAATACTTCACATGCCGAAGCATTGCGTTGGGCGTCGCTGCTGCCGCTGATGTTATTGCTTTCCACGTATGCGAGCGCGGATCATTCGTGCATCCTGATCTTTACTGCCATTGTCGGCTTTGACGCCTTGCTCGCCATCGGCAACTTCAAGACAGCCTTCACACTCCTTGTCCTGTATGTGATTGCCGCTGCACCAGTACCGCTGAGGATGACGAACTGGTTTCCCCACCGGCTCATCGCCATCGGCGCCCTTTACGTACTGCTGCTGTATAGCATGTGGGACGGTGCGGCTAAGCGGCAGGCAAGGCGCTGGTGGGCGGTCGGTGTGATTGCGGTCATGGTTCTAGCGATCCACAACTATCACCTCGCGAATCGCACCGAAGACTTCAGCCGCCGCCTGCAGACCGGCAGCAATGGGTATCGATTCGCCAATCCTGTTCCTGTGGCCAATGGAGTGGCCTTTACAGAAATGGAGATCGATAAGTACCGGCCGATACTTCTCACTGGCGGCGCGATGCACGACATGCACATGCCATTAGATGCTCTCTCCGTCGCTGGCTCCCGGAACAGCGACTTGCTTTATTCTGAACTGGCGGGCCAGAAATCAGTTCTCGTCAAAATTCCGACGGCAGGCGTTTCCGAAACTATCACCGAAGGCCAGGATCCCGCTCTGTCGCCCAATGGAAAGTGGCTGGCTTTCATTCGAGAGGAGCAAGGAATCCGGACGGGATGGCTGTTGGCAACCGATTCTCCGGGTGCCGCTCAACTTGTTCTGCCAAAAACGTACCAGCCTCTCGACGTAACGGTAACGAATGATGGAGATGTGATCGCAGCCGCTGGAAGCGTCAGTGATCCGCATTTTTTGCTCGTCCGTCGCGAAACGCCCGGAGTGACACAATTGTTGGATTTTCGCGCTCCCATCAGGTATCCAGCAATATCGCCTGACGGCAAGCGACTGGCATTCAGCCGGCGCGAGCGTGGGTCGTGGCATTTGTTTGCCCGAACATTGGGAACTGGATCCGAACAACAACTAACCCACACGCCTTGCAACGCGATTTCTCCCTCATGGGCAGATAATCACGCTCTGCTGTACGCCACCGATTGCGGACGCGGCGTGGGCTTGAGCGTCATCGCAAGCGTCGTTCTGCCGGATTAGGTGATGATTAATTCAGTCGAGCTCGAAGAGCGATCACACTCAGCAGACCGGGGCTCGACTGGTTCCTTGACGATCGACGCCCGAGCTGTTGAATCTCGAATAATATCCCCTCTCCCGAGATTCTTGTCACGCTGCTGTTTTGGACTGGGCTACACCATTGTCGCCGTAGCGGTTCTGGCATCTTTCATCGAGTGTGTGTCCTGGATGATCTGTTCCCTCCACCCACTTACACGGCAGGCCCAATTTGAGAATCAGAAAGCAAGTCCGGTGTATAAGGAAGCGGAGTGGGCGGGCGAATTCTGGATACAGGAAGCTTTACGGCAAGAAGAGCCCAGAGCTTACGTACCATTTCGGCTTTGGGGTGTCACCGAATGGCACAGCCAGTACATCAACAACGACCCGGGAGTGGGAGGATTTTGGCGCAGAACGATGAACCCAGGCAATTGCGTCACATCACACTCTTTGAATGTATGGACGTTCGGCGGATCGACCATGTATGGGGCGGGCGTGCCGGACTGGGCCACTATACCGTCGTACTTGTCACGTGAATTGAACGCTGGGGGGCAGAATTGCGCGCTCGTCTCCAATTTCGGAGTTGAAGGATACGTCACGGATCAGGAGTTGATCCTGCTCGAAGAACAGCTCAAGGGAGGAGGGCGTCCTGATGTCGTGATCTTCTATGACGGCCTCAACGATTCTATGTCGCAATGCACTACTGGCCCTCCGCCGCCGCATGGCGCGTACCGAACTATCAAGTCTCGGGTTGAGGGGTCTCCGTCTGCCAGGCTCGATTTCCTCCAGAAGTCCTACGCTGTGCGGCTTGCCGGGGAACTCCTAGCGCGTTTCCATCATCCACGCTCGGTTGCGCTTCAGGCTTCGGAAGTGCAGCCGAGAATCATGAACGTAGTGTCCAAGTATGAGGCAAATGTCCTGCTGGTGCGAGCCCTCGCCGGGGCATACGGATTTAAGCTGTATCCCTTCTGGCAGCCACTCCTTACGTACGGACACAAGCCACTTGTTCCTTTTGAACAACTCCTGGCAAGAGCGGATGCCAGCAACATTCCGGCAGATAATGCTTGCCTTCTCATGATGGCGGCAACGTACCGTGAGGCGGAGCGCCGCGCTGCGCAAGACGGCAATTTTGTTTTTCTCGGTGGCGTGTTCGACTCGACGAAAGAACCTGTCTATATTGATCAAGGCCATCTTGGCCCTCGCGGCAATGAAGTCGTGGCACAAGCAATCGCAAACTACATGCGTGATCATCCCGGAAAACAGCAATCCGCTCAGAGGAATTAAGAAAAGGAATTATGGGTATCGCGAATACTGCACGGACCACGGCAGCCCGTTTTGGAATCGTCGGCGAATTGTTTTCCTTTTTTTGGAACAACAAAAGATGGTGGCTTGTGCCCATGTTGGTCGCTCTATTCCTAATTGGTGCGCTCATTCTTCTGGCACAGAGCTCCGCTGTCGCACCCTTTATCTACACGTTGTTCTAGGCACCCCATGCTCAAGCATGTCTGGCAAAGATGGAAACGAATAGCTCGGGCGGTGGGAACGTTTCAGGCGCGAATACTGCTTACCGTTTTCTACGCGGTGCTTGTGCTGCCTTTTGGTATCGTTGTGCGCCTGTTCTCGGACCCTTTGCGAATACAGCGTCGGCCTACCCAATGGCTCGAACGTCCTGATGAGGCTCACGATCTTCAGTGGGCCAAAAGGCAGTGAACGGTGTACGTCCTCGGAGTTTCCTGCTATTACCATGATGCCGCGGCAGCCCTCCTGCACGACGGAATGCTCGTGGCGGCCGCGGAAGAAGAGCGGTTCTCGCGGGTGAAGCATGACTTCGCCTTTCCCCGGAACGCAATCCGTTTCTGCCTCGAGCAAGCCGAAATCGAAGGCAGGGATCTGGACTACGTAGTTTTCTTTGAAAAACCCTTCCGCAAGTTTGATCGCATTCTGATGACCACCCTGCAGACTTACCCCCAATCTTGGAAGGTGTTTCGCGAGTCGATGATTTCGTGGATGGTCGACAAACTATGGGTCGGAACGACGCTCCAAACCGAACTTGGCGTAAGCAAAGACAAAGTACTTTTTTGCGAGCATCACCTCTCGCATGCGGCCAGCGCCTATCTGTGCTCCCCTTTCGACGAAGCGGCGATTCTTACTGTCGATGGCGTTGGAGAATGGGTCACCGCAGCGTACGGCGTCGGCCGCGGAAGTGAGATCCGCCTCTCAAAGCAGATTGAGTTTCCTCACTCGATCGGACTCCTCTACAGCGCCTTCACCGCATTTCTCGGTTTCGAGGTGAACGAGGGCGAGTACAAGGTCATGGGCATGGCCCCGTATGGCGTGCCTCGTTACGTGGACAAGGTCTGGAAGCTGGTCACGCAGAACCGCGACGGATCCTTTTCGCTGAACATGGATTACTTCTGCTTCCACCATTCGACTGACCAGACTTACAACCAACGGTTTGTCGCCCTCTTTGGTGAACCGCGGCCGAGTGAGCTGCAATTTTTCACAAAGGTAACGGGTTTCCCGAAGTACTTCGGCGAGCCGCCGGGAAGCTACAACGAACTCTGCGAGGTCAATCAGCGTTACGCCGACATCGCCGCCAGCATTCAACGAGTGACGGAAGACCTTCTGTTGAACATGGCGAACCATCTGCATCGCGAAACTGGTCTAAGGCGGCTTTGCATCGCAGGCGGCGTAGCCCTGAACAGCGTGGCGAACGCTCGCATCCTTAAAGAAACTCCCTTTGAAGAGCTGTTCGTGCAACCGGCGGCGGGCGATGGGGGCGGCGCCCTAGGAGCCGCTTTGTGGGCTTACAACAGCTTGCTCGGCAAACCTCGCCTCTTCGCCATGCAGCACGCCAATTGGGGCCACTCCAATTCTGATGCGCAGATCGGTGATTTTCTGCGTCAAAACGCCATCCCATTTCGGCATTTCGATGATGAGGACGATCTGCTCGACCACGTCGTTGAGCGCCTGACGCGAGGCAAGGTTATCGGTTGGTCCCAGGGACGCTTCGAGTGGGGACCGCGGGCACTCGGGAACCGCAGCATTCTTGCCGATCCGCGGAACTCTGAGATGAAAGACATGGTAAACTCCAAAATCAAGTTCCGCGAACCATACCGTCCCTTCGCTCCCTCAGTTCTCGCAGAATGCGCAGAAGAATACTTTGACCTGCCGCAGGCACAGCTCCACCATCCGGCCCGATACATGCTTTACGTGGTTCCGGTCCGAGAGGGCCGGCGAAGTACCTTGCCGGCGATCACTCACGTGGACGGGACCGCACGGTTGCAAACGGTTTTTCGCGACCAGAACCCGCGATACTATCGCTTGATCGAGCGTTTCGGACAAGCAACCGGCGTTCCGGTTCTGCTCAACACGTCGTTCAATCTCCGAGGCGAGCCGATCATAAATACCCCAGCCAATGGTTTTCAAACATTCTCCAACAGCGAGATGGATACTCTCGTAATGGGAACTTTCTTGGTGGATAAGAAGTAATGGAAAACAGGGATCGGGAAATCAGCCTCTCCACTGATCGGTCTTTCGGTGCCGCACCGGGTCAGATCCGTCAAGCGAAGAATCGCCTTTCTGCAAAGCATGCCTTGTTCTTTGGGTTGGGCCTTATGACTTTATTCGTCTTGTACCATAACGAAAGATTCTTCATAGACCACAGGTCAGACACCTGGAAGTTTTTCTCCCCCGTCTTCGGCAAGCTAATGGTCCACGCCTTGGGAGGTGCGACGGCGTTAGTGCTGGGTGCTCTTCAGTTTTCCACGAGGCTGCGCCAGGATCGCCCTGCAGTTCATCGCTGGTGTGGCCGTTGTTATTTGGCAGCTGTGCTGCTTGCGGCTCCCATGGCAGTCTATCTGTCATTCACCCACGGTATACGGACAATGGCGACCGAAACCACCGTGCAGTCTTTGCTATGGGTGCTTACCAGCCTGATGGCACTTCGTGCAGCCCGAAAACGGAACTTTGAAGTGCACAGGCAATGGGTTATGCGGAGCTACGCGGTGACGCTGATATTTGTGGTAAACCGCGTCATACTGGCCCTGCCCTTTGCCCCAACCACTGATGTCGGAGCCGAACGCCTCACCTGGACACTAGTTGTTGGTGCAATGTTCGTGCCTCAATTGATCATCAATTGGCGGCAGTTGTTCGCGCAAAATACCCGCTAATCCGTACTCCCACTGCATGCGGTCTTATTGAATAGCTCCGCCAAGCCGCACCACTCGCGCAATGGAATCAGCCATGATCTTGTTGCCAATCGGGTCCAGGTGAAACTCGTCGACATACATCGGCTCTCGTACATCGTCGAATGCATGTCCGAGAAAAACGAAACTGCCCGATACTTCAGAACGGCGTTCAGCCTGCTCATACACTGCTTTGAGGCCACGCTGAACCCGACCACCTAACTCTGGCCCACGAGCTTCTTTTAGCTTCTCCTCGAAGGGCACCAGCGGCTTATTTCCATACGCCAAAACAGGCTGCCAGAAGAAATAAGTCTTGAAGCCATATTCCTTCGCAAACATCCTGACGATCCTCAAGTTTGATTCGTAGTTTTCGAGGGTTGCCTGAGCCTTGGCGGCCAGTTCCCCATTGGAAAACGTCGGGTATTGATCTAGGGTATCGTTCTGCTTCAGCTGTGTGATCAATTGCACGGCGTAAGTCAGCTTCAGGAAACTCAGTCTGCTGGTCTCGGGATTTTCAAATTTTGCTCTGATCGCCTCAAAGTTCCAGTGTTCGGTTGGAACTCCGGGAGAGAACCCGCCCACCAATGATTCATTGACGCCATCATAAAAAATCGCAACATCAGGCCGCCGCCCAGCCTTGAGCTGCTCCATAAGCAAGATCGCCTCCTGGTTCGTCACATAACCCTCAGCGCCTAAGTTCGTAACCTCCCAACAGGCCGAAGGATCGGCATTGAGTTCCTGTGCCAGGTACGATGGGATCGTCTCCCAATCTGGAGTCCCTATTCCATACACCGTTGATCCGCCAAAGACCCATACCTTCCGCGCTGTCGTTTTCTTGCACGCGTCACTCATAGCCTGGACGGTTCTTCGCCACGTCCCCATCTCCACGTCGTCTGTGTTTATGTATTTCCCATGCCATTTCCTCACACTCCAAACCGTAAATGGCAGGTAGTTACTGCGGGCTTTGGACCAAAAAGTGGATTGTTCTGTCCAAAACTCGCGGCCCCACTTTTCGTTATCGTAGGCTGGGCTCTGCTGCGGAATGAGGGGGTCGCGGTGGAACCTACGGTAGGTGTGGAGTGCGGCGAATGAAAATAGCTCTAGCAGAACAGCAACAACAATAAAAGCGGCGAGCGAACGACCGACCATCGCGAAGAACCTTTCGCCAGCGGCGACACTGTGGGTATGTTCCACGGTAGCGCTCCCTTTCCCCTGCGACTGCCGCAACCTGCGCACCGTGTTTACCCAACGGCGCAGTGATTTCTTGAGCTAGTAGATTCCGGGAATTACCTTTGCTGTGGTCCGCGCGTATGATTCATAGGGCGGCCCAAACACTTTCCTCAAATGTCTTTCCTCGACTGCGATCTTATTCAGTAGAAGCAAGCCCCAGGCGACAACCAGCAACCATCCAACTATGCTTGCAAAGATGAGCGCCATTGCTGCCTTTCCCACAATCGCGGCCGCATACCGTGGATGACGCACGTACCGGTACGGTCCCCGGTTCATCGGCAGGAGCGTTTGTTGATTTCGACTGAAATATCTCGCGAGATAGGAGTCGGTCCAGATCTGCCACAAGGTGACCGCGAAATAAAGAACGATTCCAAGCGTCTGCAGCGCTGGACGCGCCAATCCGGGAGTGATGCGGAAGTGACCGTAGTCGAGGAAGACCGCTAAATCGAGTACCATCAAAACCATCACCCATCGGGGCCCGGTGGGATCCGAATCCAGCGCCCACCATTGCTTCTTAACTTGAGACGAATAAAAAGCCCTCCGACTGGACGAAAGAGAATAAATCGACCCGAAAAAGCGCAATGCCAGATAGCCCCCAGAAAAATAATCCAGCTGTAGCAAGGGTCGCGGATGGCGCCACTGAGCCAGACAGGCCAGTACAAGAAGCAGGTAACCGAGAGAACAGGTCAGAGTTGTCCAAAAGCTTGTTTTCATAGGCCTCAACTTCATAGACACCTTGCTGCGATCACGGTCGAGTGTTTTGCGTGCCCAGTAACTCTCGACCGGGGTCGGTGTAGTTTTGCGCTGCGAGCAAGTCCCGGATCGTAGCTGCGGCTACCGTGGGGTCACTCCCATAGCGCAACACGTACGCTGGTAGTTCTTCGAGGGCATGCAGAACCGTGGATTGCCGCTTGCGAAAACGCTCGTCGTCCTGGAACAGGACACTGTCAGCTAGCAGCCTCGCCAAGTCGTGGCGGACAACCCGTGAGACGCTGGGGATTTCGGAAGCTTGTCGCTCAAGGAAGAGGCAGCAAAGCGGTTGAATCGACGAACCCGAACCGCTCCGCGGACGCTGTTTGACCAGGTGATAGACAGTGAAATCCCGATGAAAGCAACGATCGGTCCGATCCTTGAGATCTGGAAAGAATTGCAGGGCTTCCGGACGAAAAGTAGCGGGCCAAAATCCGCCCCAGCTCCGCAGAACTCCGGAATCAAGCTCTATAAATGCTCCCTCATCTGAATGGAAGTCGAGCCCAAGTTTTTCCGCGGCATAGCTGGCGCTCGTCTTTCCGCTTTTGGCTTCGCCGAACAGCAATATTCCCCTATGCTCGCGTGCCACGCAGTTTGCCCAGAGCGGGACGAGCCCGAGGGCACCAACCGTCAAACAAAACAGGTTGTCAAGAAACGGGCTAGTAAGTCCAAGTTTGTCTTCCATGAGGCTTTCGGAAACAAATCCGACCCCCGCCCTCACTTCGAGGTCGACTGCCAGGAAATTCCTCTGCCCAAACTGAGCAAAACGAAGTCCGTCGTCTGAAAAGGTGGATCTTCGCGGCCAGGGCTGGCCGAACTTTACGTCCGAATCCACCACGATCTTCCAGAGAAACTTCGGACACCCGTCGGGCGCTCCCGGATAACGAGCAAACAGTTCAACCATGTGGCTTAGGAGCTTGGGACTGTTGGTCTCTAAACGCACCGTCCTGCCCATCACAGGCAGGGTGGCCGTATAGGGAGTCGGCACGAAGCGGCGCATCGGATCGTTCCTGACCTCTTCCGCATGAACGTTCCCTCCCATAGCCATCCCTGCTCGCGCATGCATCGCTGTTTGGATCGGAGAAATGTCGACAGCATGTTTCATATTCCCGTACCAACTGTCCCGACCTCGTTCGCTCACCCCTTGCTTTGGATCGTCAGAATTCCGCAAGATGCCGGGAAATTTGTCGGGCGACCAGGTGGGGCTCCCCCCCATACTGTAAGAGCCAGCAAGGAAGCTCAACGACTCCCTTGAGAGTCCTCGATCGCCTCGCGGCCGCTTCGGGAAGTTCCATCGTCAGTTCACTTTCCAGCCGGCTCAGTGCCTCTCTGGACGACATTGAACTCAACCGGAATTCCGAAGTGTCCCGTCGGTCCAAAAAGATTAGTGAGGTCGGTCGACATTGTCGCACCCGTTTCACTCCGATAATCTGTTCGGGTTCAAGCCAAAAAGCCGGGCCCCCGCTCCGCATATCGGTCAATCGCTCCTTCCGCAATTCGTCAAACCATAGGGTCGCTTCAGGACGCAACTTGAGAGGAGTTGGCATACCCCAGCTCTGTATTTGTGCTCTTTCTAACGAGCAAAACGTGCGGTCGTCCGAAAGGAACCCGAAACCCTGTTGGCAGAGTGCTAGCGCCAGCGTTGACTTTCCAGACCCAGACGGCCCGGCCAAGAGTACACCGTCCTGCTCCTTAGCGACACAAGCACAGTGCAATTCCGCAATGCCCACCGACGCGCTCACCACCGTGAGCAGCATGGGGAAGATCACGCTCTGCCAATATTCGAGATCAGCCGCCATGCCTGCCGAAAACCGCCCGATGACGCAGCATGTACGAAGGTCTGCTAGCATCGAACTTCCCTCGTCAAAGCCTGCAAAGACGAGATGGTCCAGTCCCCTCACGTACGGCTTCGGCCAGGGCGGTTGCGATGCTTCAGCATCGTCAACCCAGAACCGTAGACGGAAGTCAACCGGGCTTGGCTGAACTCCAGCGGCATGGAACGTGTTGCGTGCGGCGTCGAGCACCCGCTCAGAATTGGTCGAAAGACTGCAGAGCGCACCGGCTGCGATGTAGTGTTCGCAGAGCTTCGTCTCAGCGTCCTTGTGCAGAAAATCCGGGGGTCGCATACTCTTACATTTCAGGCCCGGGGACAAGCCCCTCCCCAAACCACCCAATCTTCGTCAAGCCGGGCGAACGGCTTGTCACATTCTTGTCAATAACTTGTAATCTTTCACCTGCGGCGGCCGAGATTTGCTGGGCCGAGACTTTCTGGACCAATATCTTCTGGGCCAAGGCTTGCCGGGCGCCGCCACATCCCGGTTGGCGTAATTTTCTTTCCTCGTCGGGCAACCTTGTGTCCACTTGCCCGCCTCCTTTAGAAGAACGGAGGCAGTCTCACCTCCGGAGCACCTCCGTGAAGAACCGTTTCTGCAATTTCCTGGCCCACTTAGGTCCTTCTGACGGCTCGTGCCAATTCGGGATTTTTATGACAGTTTATTTACATTTCTAAGACAATTTTGCTGGCCGCGCAGAGTATTCTCTCCTCACTACGAAGTGTTCGGGTTGTTACATGGCACTTGTGATTCACGATAAGAGTCCTAGCTTCAATTTGAGGATACGTCTCTGTTCCCTCTCGCCTGGTCGTCTTCGTCTTCCGATCCGAACAAATTACCGTTCGGACGCATGTATTTTTACCTATGTTCGTGGGAATGCAGTCTTCGCCCGCACGCCCCACAATTAGGCGGGGCGGCAAGCAAGAACGCGACGGCTGTTCGTTCTTGAAGTTAGTAAGTACAAGGGTAGTAAGTACAAGGGTTTAGCTCACAGCACCCTGTAAGTGAGGCGGCGAAGCTATATCCACATATACCAGTCGAGCCATATCCGGACCACACTTCGAGGGCTGCCATGAGTGCACTTGCAAGTACAACAGCCAACCTGCCCGTCACACCGCGATCCGAAACCGGCGGGGCTCATTGGTACGCCCTTTACACCGCCCCGCGCCACGAAAAACGGGTCGCCGATCAGATCAACCAACAAGGCATCGCCTGCTACTTGCCGCTTTACCGTTCGGTGCGGCGGTGGAAGGACCGGCGCAAAGAGCTGGCGTTAGTTTTGTTTCCCGGTTACGTCTTCGTGCGCATGGCTTTGCAGCACCGGCTGCGTGTGCTGCAGCTTCCCGGCGCAGTGCGGCTGGTGACTTTTAACGGGCAGCCCGTTCCTTTGACGGAAGCGGACATCGAAAACTTACAAAGTCACCTGACCTGCTCCGGAAACATGGAACCGCACCCATACCTGACCGCCGGACGCCGCGTCCGGGTGCGGAGTGGTCCCCTGCAAGGATTGGAAGGCATCATCCAGCGCACCAAGGACCGCTGCCGCATCGTCCTGTCGATTCATTTGATCATGCGCTCGGTGGCAGTCGAAGTGGATGACGGCGATGTGGAATTCATCGCTTGAGCTCATGCTCAGGCGTGTCCCTAACCTCGAACGGGGAAAGCGCCCCGACCGGATCCCAGGGACTTAGCTAGCCAGTGTAAGACATTCCAAGTCGTAGCACTCGACGATAGCCAGTGGATCGCCGCAAAGAACTGGATCTGGCGCTGTTCCCCGGTTATGTGTTCGTGCGCATGGCACTCGCGAGCCGGCTGCGGGTTCTGCAGTTGCCTGGTGTGGTACGACTCGTGTCGTTCCATGGACAACTGGCCGCGTTGCCCGCCGAAGAGATCGCAGCGTTGCAGGACCGATTGTCTCGGTTTGAAGATCGAACCCCATCCCTATCTGCGCGCCGGACGTCGAGTCCAGGTGCGCAGCGGGCCGATGCCGTGCGCACCAAAGACCGCTGCCGGGTGGTGCTCTCGATCGACCTGATCCTGCGTTCAGTAGCCGTGGAAGTGGACGAGGCTGACCTGGAGGCCATGTGAGTCTAACCCTTATGTTTCTCTCCAAGAAACAACTCGCAAAATCAGCGGGTTGTGTTGCCGTTCTGATCCTGTGCCAGTTGGCGCATGGCCAGGCGAGCGACGGCCAAGTAAGCCAACGAGTTGGCAGCCGGCAGGACGCAGCCCAGGACAATCGCATGCCCGATCTGTCTGACCTCGCCAAAGGCAACTTAGGCCGCGTGGCAGCTTCCTCTGTTCAAATTAAGGCGGTTCTTGTCAAAGACGCCGGCATCCTGGTGGAACTGAAGCGCTGGGTGGCCAAGGAAGCTACCGACAATGGACAGGTCGTGGAGGACTCGAAGCTCTCCGATCAGGCCATCTTCGACCGCCTCGACCGTGATCTGCCATTTCGCTCGATTGCGACCCGCCTGCTGCAGCGCTACGGGTATTTGCTGCCAGCGCCAAATCCGGATTCAAGTTTCGGCAAAGAGCAAGATCTCGTCTTGAAGGAGCGCGCACGGCGCCTGGTTCAGATTGAAGCGCAGGAGGACAACGAGTCGCTGCGGCCGCAAGGACAGGGACAAGGAAATGATCAACAGCGCGCCGTCGAGCGCACCAACGCTTGCGACCCACAGCAGGACGCCGATTGCGAAAGAACGGGTTCTCGCAACCGTCTCTCGAATCGGTCACGGGAGAACGAATCTTCGCCGGCTACAGACTCCAGCCCGAGATCGTCGCCGGATGCGCAGCCCTCGGCTCCCTTGAATCGTACGCTGCGGACCGATCTTGCGACCGATGGGCTGGGCCAGCGCGAACCGACCTCTGCTTCTCAGATCGAGTTGGCCTCCAGTTCGACGAGGTCCCCCGCGGACTCTCCTTTCGGCTATCAGAATCCTGCGATGCTCCCGGCAGATGACTTGAATACGGCGCGGGGCAATGCCCTTGAAGCCAGTGCACGAACCGACGTTCCCATGCAGTCCATGCGGTCGGCCGGGAAGCAACCCAGAGCCATCGAACGGGACGAAGATGTGAACCCGGTGAGGATGGTGCGTCCCGCCAACCCATACGCCGATGTTCCTTCCCTGTATGACATGTACGTGCAAGCCGCGGCCTGGCAGCGCCCGGCGCAACGCTTCGGCCTGGATGTGTTCCGCAATACCACGAATCAGCCGGATGTGATTCCCATGGACCTTCCCGTGGGGCCCGACTATGTGGTTGGAACGGGCGACAGTTTGGCGATCGATCTTTGGGGCAGCGTCTCCCAGCGCCTGGTGCGACTGGTCGATCGCGAAGGACGGGTCTCGCTGCCGGAAACCGGCCCGCTGCTGGTAAGCGGAAAGAATCTTGCAGAGGTACAGTTGGAGGTGCAGCGCGCGCTGCGCACCGAATTCCGAGACGTGTCTGCGGACGTCTCGGTTTCGCGCCTGCGAACGGTGCGAGTCTATGTGGTCGGAGAAGTCGCGCAACCGGGCGCATACGACATCAGTTCGCTCTCCACTCCGCTCAATGCTTTGTTTGCCGCGGGCGGGGTTACCGGGCGGGGATCTCTGCGGTCCCTCAAACACTTCCGCGGCAAGCAGGTAGTCGAGCAGGTGGACGCCTACGACTTGCTGCTGCACGGTGTGCGCTCCGACTTGCAGCGCCTGGAAAACGGCGACACTTTACTGGTGCCGCCGATTGGGCCGCAGGCAACCGTCGAAGGAATGGTGCGGCGCCCCGCGGTATATGAACTGCGGGACGAGACTTCGCTGGCGGAGGTTCTGGAACTCGCTGGAGGAATCCTGCCGACTGCGGCACTGCGTCATATCGAGGTACAACGGGTCGAAGCCCACGAAAAACGCACCATGCTGACGCTGGATCTCACCGCGACCACCGATCCCGCCCAGCTCAACCAGCAACTGCAAACTTTCAAGATTCGGGACGGCGATCAAATTCACATCTTCCCCATCGCGGCCTACAACGAGGACGCCATTTATCTGGAGGGACACGTCCTGCGTCCGGGACGCTATTCCTACAAGCAAGGCATGAAGTTGACGGACCTGATTTCGTCCTATGGCGACCTTCTGCCCGAGCCCGCTCCGCACTACGCGGAAATCATCCGCCTGAATGCGCCGGACTTTCATCCCAGCATCGAGAGTTTCGATATCTCGACAGCGCTCGCCAACCCGGCCTCGGCCCCGATTCTGAAGCCTCTCGACACAATCAGAATCTTCAGCCGCTACAATTTCGAGCATCCGCCCGAGGTGTGGGTCGGCGGCGAGGTCCGCTCCCCCGGGTCGTACCGCACCACGGGTGAAGCTCACTTGCGAGATGCCGTCTACCTGGCGGGCGGAATCACTCCGGATGCTGCACTGGATTCGGCGCAGCTGTTCCGCACCCAAGCCGACGGCACTTTGAGGATCCTGAGCGTCGACCTACACCAGGCCCTGGATGGAAATCCGGTGGACAACATCATCCTGCAGCCTCGCGATCGTCTCCTGATCCATCGCGCGCTCGCCAAGGTCGACGCCCCCACGGTCGACATCAATGGCGAGGTCGCGAAGCCCGGGCGCTATCCCCTGACCAGCAACATGCGCGTCGAAGACCTGGTGCGGGTTGCCGGAGGACTCAAGCGCAGCGCCTTTGCCGACAGCGCCGACCTTACCAGATTCGCGGCCGGCAACGGCGCCAGCGAACGAGTGCAAGTGAAGCTGGCGGCTGCGCTCTCGGGGGACGTCAACGAAGACGTTCCGCTGCGCAATGGCGATGTTCTGGCCATCCGGCAGATTCCGCAGTGGAATGATCTTGGAGCGTCCGTTACGGTGCGAGGAGAGGTGGAGCACCCGGCAACCTACGGAATTGAGCCGGGTGAGCGGCTGAGTTCCCTGCTGATGCGCTGCAATGGGTTCACATCCGAAGCCTTCCCATACGGAGCCGTGCTGCTCCGTCAGGAAGTGCGCGAACTGGAATTGCGGTCGCATCAGGAACTGGTGAATCGCCTCAAGTCCGAGCAGGGTTATTTGAAGGCCCTGCCGGAAAATGATGCCGACCAGAAGACCGCCAAACTGACCGCGATCTCGCAGACGGATACCGCGCTCCAGCAACTCGAGGCCATTGCACCCGTCGGCCGCGTTGTGATTCACATTCCATCGAATCTGAATAAGCTGGCGAAGACGCCCGCGGACATACCTCTGCGCGACGGGGATGTGCTGATCATTCCCAAGAAAACGAATTACGTGGTGGTCAGCGGCCAGGTCTTCAATCCCACCGCGGTCAGCTATCTGCCGGGCAGGAGTGCGAAATGGTACCTGGGCCAGTCCGGAGGGTTGACCCAAGTCGCCGACAAAAGCGCCGTTTTTGTAGTGCGGGCCGATGGCTCGGTGCTCTCCGCCAAGAACAACTCGGGATTCTGGATGGGTGACCCCATGAACGCGGTGCTAAGG
>Ga0210399_10000294_pt1 | contig 40735 bp, 32 predicted proteins | sample IncBWC14MmetaG_FD_150865 | JGI IMG/M metagenome (GOLD analysis project Ga0210399, IMG submission 150865) | Forest soil microbial communities from Barre Woods Harvard Forest LTER site, Petersham, Massachusetts, United States - Inc-BW-C-14-M | ecosystem: Environmental > Terrestrial > Soil >... | reverse complement strand
CAAAGGCACCGATCGCCGCCTTCACTGCGCTCGCTGCCGCGGACTCGTCGGTCACGTCCAGCGCGAAGAGCTTGATCTGGTCCCCGTGGCGCTCCGATAGGTCATGTAGAGACTCGATGTCCCTGGCTGTCGCCAACACTTTATTACCCGCCGCAAGGCCCGCTTCGACAATCGCGCGACCCAGACCGCGAGAACTGCCCGTCACTAACCAAACTTGCGCCATTCATCCTCCTATTATTCGCAATCGGTTCCTCAGGATATAAGAACTCATTGCGAAGTCCTAGCTATGTCGAAATCGCACGTGCCGCGCCCCGCGCAACCAGCATGCAACTGAGGATGACGGGCGGCGTTCCCGCACGTGATGACTTTTCAAAGGCTACGTCCCGCCGTTAACGGATTACGGGGCCGTGCTTGCCGGCACTTCGAGCGGCGTCCCGTGGCTTTTGTGGTCCGACTCGAGGGAAACGCGCTCGTTGGAAGTTAGTTCTTTGCGGTCGAGGGCTGATGGCCGTTTTGATTTCACGCTGGAACGCGATTCGCGTCGCGTGTGCAGCTGTAATCCCTCGATGCTTAGCGGCGGAAGTCCGTATTGCTGACGGTAAGACTCCATGGAAAGCCGGAAGCGTAAGTCCGTCGCGCGAACAGCATTCCGCCGAAAACAACGAAGAGAGCAGTCAGCAAGATCCTGGTCCAAGCAGGAGGAATTCTCTTGCGAAGAGCAAGGCGGAGCACAGAAGCAAAAACCATAAATGCGACAGCCGAGAATACGGCGAACCGTTCCCAACCAGTCGCGGCACCCTGAACTAGTAGGACGAGCAGCATCGTATGCCTCTCGCAAGATGGTACGGTAGGTTATCGGTATTTGTTCCAGGGCTGATCGGGCCATCAAAAGTGGCCACATTGGCCGAGGCCAGCGATTTCACTTGTCCGCGCGTTGATCGTCCCAAGTGACTGAATCGCTGGGCTTGCACTGGACTAACTCTGTCGTAGACTCAGCAGATGGGGTCAAATCATCACCCTTCTTTTTTCGCAAACAACCCTAAAGAACAGCTATACGATTGGGCTCAGCAATTAAAGCTGTTCCGAATCTGTCGCTCTCCTGGCGGGATGCTAGATACAGTTCCAGACATGTTCGTGGCCCGTACCTCATTTCCACAGTTGAAGCATGCCGATGACTTCTTGCGATCACTTGGACTGGAGCCGGAAAGCCGTTCTGGAATACTAAATGGAATTCCGTTCAGCCTCCACCGGGCCAGCCGAGACAACTGGAATGATGTCTGGTTTCAGGTGTCGACAGGCTCGGACTGTTCGGCGCCATTGACAACGCTTGATTTTGAGAGGGCTGCCGATCTCGAAATATTTCTTCTGACGCTCCCTAGTTTGAAATGGATCGACCCTCCGTGGGATTCGGAGCGTTGCATTTGCCCTAAGTACTATGCGGAAGTTTTTGAAGAGTCCAAACGATACTAGCACTTCACTTCTCCGATAACAGCGTTCTATAAAGGGGAGAGTTAACGAGGCATGTCCCGGGTTTCCTAAAGTTGATACGCTAGTTTCTCTCCACCTTCTTCTCACTTCCGCGTGAAACATGGCGGTGGTATTGTTTCGATGCACATGCTAAAGAAGGAAAACCTCATTCCGGAACAGTGGGCATCCCATCAGCCCTTCAAGAAGCTAAAGGCCCCAGATATGGGCGGACTCATCTCTCGCGTCCCGGCTTCCAAATTTGCGCTGGGCTTGCTGGCCCTGCTCGCACTCCTGGATTCTTTCCTCGCATCCCGAACTGCATCTCCAGGTTATGACGCCTCGTTGTTTCTCAGTTGGGCGCTCGTAACAAGGCTTTGGCTTGTCGCGCCATCGCGACCTCTCTTATTTTTTTGTTTAATGATTTCAGTCGCGTGCGTCTCCGCAAACCGTGGACTACTCACAGGTGTCGGAGTTCTGCACTCAGTCTACATCTATCTTGTAAGTGCCCTTCTTATAGTATTTTGGGAACGCCTTAAGGGACTACTCGGGTTGGCTAGATAACGGGATGGAATGGCGCAGTAAGCGAAGTCACTCACAACTCCTGTGTAGTCGATTATTACCGGCCAATATTCTGAATCACACCCCTAAAAGCTGCAGGCGAGAAGGGTTATTCTCTTTCAGTTGGATTTTTGTTTCAGGAGGAAGGAGCTCCGCTTCCGGCTGCGATCTTGGCGGGTCAACGCCGGAGGGCAGAGCCCCGATACGCTACGATTCTGTTTATCCCACGTTCCGTCCCGGCATACAAGCTCGAAACGGATTGGACCGCCGGCTGCGCCGAGGTCATTCTGCGGCGATGCCCTGCTTGTGAATGCGATTCGATCATCGGTCACGGACGCCGTCGCAAGCAGGCGCACGATGAACACCACGACTGGATTGGCATCCGGCGCGGTCGCTGCCCCGGTTGCGGGAAAACCTTTACCTTCCTGCCGTTACTTTCTCTTCCTTACACGCACTACAGTTTGCTGGCTCGCTGTCAGGCGCTGCAGCGGCGCTTCGCGGAGCACTGCTCCTGGGAAGAGGCCATGCCTACGCTCAAAGATCCGAATCGCGTGCCCGATCCTTGCACACTTCGCCGCTGGGCCCACGGACTGGACCGCTCTCAGCCAGCCATTTCTTTTTTTCGCCAAACGCTCGCCCGCATGACTCACTGGCTGGCGTGCGGTGATCCGACCGATCCGCAAGCTGAGCTTTTGTCTTGGCTGACTCCGGTTCTGCAAATTCTTTGGCCATTACGGCTCTGAGAAATTTCTTCTGCCCACCATCCTTGCCTGGGAATGCTGGCTGCCTTCTCCTACGTTCGCATCCAGAGGGAAAACTGTGCCGTGGGCGAGGATGTCGAAAAACTGAAACAGCGCCTTTCGCTGCTCGATTATCTGCGGCAGCAGAGTTGGACCGCCCGACCTATCGCTCTCGGCTCCGAGTTCGTTGGACTCTGTCCGCTGCATCCGGAAACACGACCTTCGTTCTATGTCAACGCCAGCAAGAATCTCTTTTACTGTCACGGTTGCGGCCAGGGCGGCGATCTCATTCGCTTTGTGCAGTTGTCCCGTCATCTGTCCTTTCGCCAAAGTCTCGCTTACCTCGAGCAGCAAAGCACTGTTCCAGCCGACTCTGCCGCCGTGCTCGAGCGAACCGCAACTTTCTATCAACAGCAACTCGATCGCTGCGCCGAGGCACTGCGCTATCTGGAGCAACGAGGACTGCGCGATCCTGCTCTGATCAAAGAACTGCGGATCGGCTATGCTCCCGGCGGGAGCTTGCGCCGTCATCTCGTGGCGCAAGGTTATTCTTGCGAGCTCCTAAAACGTCTCGGCCTTCTCAACGCACAAGGCTGCGACGCTTTCTACCAGCGCGTCATCTTTCCGTGCTGTCGAGGCGGACGTGTCGTTAACTTCTACGGCCGCAGTACCGGTGTCTCCTTCGCCCATCGATTCCTACCCGGCTCGAAGGGTGGCTTGTATGGTTGGGAACAGGTTCAACAATGCCCTGAGGTGATTCTCGTCGAGGGACTGTTCGACTATGCCGTGTTGCGGCAGGCGGGTTTTCGCCAGGTCACCTGCTCGTTGGGCACACATCTTAACGCTGACCAGTTTCGACAGCTGTGCGACCGCCCGCGCACCGTTTATCTCACCTTCGATGTCGACGCCAACGGCAGTGGACAACAAGCCTCGCAGCAGCTAGCGCAGCGTCTGTGCGCGCAAGGCATCGCCGTTCGCCGCGTTCTCCTGCCCGATGACCACGATCCGAACTCCTTTTTCGTCCAGGGCGGTGACTCAGGAAAGTTTCAATCTCTCCTGGAGGCTGCTCAGCCATGAAGTTCTGTGTGCACTACCAGCAGACTTCCCACAACCCACAAAGTCCAGTTCGTGTCGTCGAGCAGAGTACCGGCCGAGGAATCGGCTGGATCAATCGTTACCTGGATCGCGAATATGTCCGCCGTCTGGCGAACACCACTCTGCGCATCTACGCTCACAACCTGCTGTACTTTGTTCGCTGGTGGGAGCGTGTTCATCACATGGGTGACGTTAGGGAAGGTGACCTTACCGAGTCCACGCTCCTGGATTATGTGAAGTTCCAGTCCAACCAACAACCTCGGCCTTCCCCTTCCACCATCAATGACCGCGTGGCCGTCGCCGAGCGCGCCATCCGCAACGAGTTCCCCGATGCTCCCTGCCAGATCGCCCGTGGCTTTCATCAAGCGTTCTTGCGGCGGAGACCGATGGGTCTTGGCCGGCCGCGAGTAGCGATGAGCCGGTTGCGAGTGAAGGTGGCCAAACGCAACATCGTACCGCTCTCGGTGGATGAAGTAGCGCGCTTCTGGTCCAGTTTCCACACTTCGCGGGACTTGGCCATCGTGGGCTTGATGTTACTGCAAGGACTGCGGTCCGCCGAAGTATTGGCTTTGAATCGGGATGACGCGTTGCTCTCCGAAGCACAGCTTCGTGTTCGTGGCAAAGGCAATAAATTTCGCTTCCTGCCGCTGGCGCCGGAAACCGTTCAACTGCTCGAACACTATCTGCGACTGGAACGGCCCAATCCCTGCTCCGCCGCACTCTTCGTCTCACTCAAAGGATGCGCGCGCGGAACACGCATGACCGCCGCGGGATTACGATCCTTGTTCCGCTACCATCGCCAGGCCACCGGCATCCAGCTCGCCAACCCTCATCGATTTCGACACACCTTTGCCTCGGACATGATCCGCGCCGGTATGAGTCTTCCCGCGCTCATGCAGCTGATGGGTCACGCGGACGTCCAGACCACGCTGCTGTATGTGCAAGTCACCCCACAAGACGTCTATCTTCAGTATGCGCGTGCCGTGGCGCAGCATATTCGTCCCCTTCCGAGGACTCCCTCGTGAACCGCGTGCGACGCCCTCCGCTTCAACATCCTCTAGTTCCGGTCTTTGACCGCGCAGTCGATTCCTTCAGCGCTGCACTCAGTCCCGACACCACTCGTCAGCACCGCGGGACGGCACGCAACTTCCTAAGCTATCTCGGCGCTGATCATCCTGAGGTGAAGTGCGTGGACCAATTGCGCCGTGAGCCTCACATCCTCGGCTGGATGTCCCGCCTGCACTCGCAAGCGCCGCCGCTGTCAACTGCGTCCTATATCAATCGGCTTATCGCTCTACGTTCCATCTTCAACGAGCTGGCTTGGACCGAACAGCTTTCTGACCTCGCCCATCTGATCCGCCGCGAGGACATTCCGCGCGCCCCGCAAAGACTTCCACGCCCACTCACGGCAGAGCAGGACGAACTGCTGCAGCAAGAGTTCCGCTTGCGCAATGATCTCGGCGGCAACGTCTTTCTGCTGATCCGCCACACCGGCATGCGCATCGGTGAGTGTGCCGATCTGTCCTTCGACTGCCTTCGCTCCACCGGCCCAGGTCAATGGGCGATTCACGTGCCACTCGGCAAACTCAAAACGGAACGCATGGTCCCCGTAGATCCCTTTGTGTGCGAACTCGTCCAACGCCTCCGCTTCTTTCGTTCTCTGGATCCGTTGTCTGCCGATGGACGGCTCCTGGCCCGTCCGGACGCCAAAGACACGCTCCTTCGCCACTTTCGTGATTACTTACATCAAGTCTGTCACTCGCTCGGCCTTTCCACTCACATCGTCCCCCACCAGCTTCGCCACACTTATGCCACGGAGATGCTCCGAGCAGGTGTTGGTTTTCCCGCGGTAATGAAATTACTCGGTCACACCACTCCCGAGATGACCATGCAATATCTCGATGTCACGCTGAATGATCTCCAGCGAGCCTTCGAGCTGGCTCGCTCAAAACCTCGGCATCTGATTCCCCAACCGAAGGTGCCGTCTGCCCCACTTCGAACTGGCCTCGGCGGAGTGCTCGATTCTTTGCTTGCTACTCAACATGTGCTCGAGATGTTCCGCCGCGCGCTGCCGAACGGAACTTCTCGCCGTCGCCTGGGCCGGCTCTCCAACCGCCTCACAAAAATACTGAGCGAAGCTCGCAAGTTCGCGACACCATGAACACGGGCAGAGATTGACCGGTTATGTCGCTCACTCTGAAACTGCCCGTCAATCTGGGCAGTTGGTTATTGGAAACCCACTTCGCGCCTGCGGCGTCGCGTTGCCCAAAAACCTCTCCTCCACGTTGCCCGCAAATAGCTGATTCTACAGGCGTGAGATTCGCCGATATTGCAGCCCACAAACAGATGTTTGCGGGCACGCTGAAGAATGTCCGTTGTTCAGTCTCCTTCAATAAATCTGTTTACCTTGGATCACTCCGCGCACGACACCCCTTGCTGCCACTGTTCTCGACTGGCGACGCCGTCTTGGAACGCTTGTATATCTCCGGCCGGAACACCCGGCTAACTGATTTATTTTCTTCAATTGATCACGAGCTTCGGTAACAGCCAGATTAAGGTCTGGACCGCTCAGCCACCCCGTCGCAAGCGGCGTTAATTTCTGCCGAGCGTCGTTTTCGCTGACTCCAAGCGTGCCCGAAGCTCCTCTACAAGCTGTCTATTCTTCGCATCCGTGAGATGAAACGATTCGTTCTGGTCGTTCACTATTCCAACAAATTGCTCCTGCAAAGGCGGACAGCCGGAACGCATCCGAAAAGCAGAACGCCTGGTGCAAATGCAAAGTGCCGGGCAAAGGGAGAATCCAATGTTAAACCGCGGGTATCTCTTGTTCCTCGCATCGACTTTGATGTTGATGGCAAGCCCCAGCTTTTGCCAGCCGGCACCTGCGCCCACGCCACAGGATCTCGCGCCTTTGCAGGGGGGCACGCACCAGGAGACACCTGACACCAAGGCGCAAGCCGCAGAGCGGGAAGCTTGGCGCAAGTCGATGGTGCGGGTCGCATCGCCCAAGGCCGGATGCTACCAAGCGTCGTATCCAAGCACGGAGTGGCGCGAGGTTCGCTGCACGACCACGTTGAAGCATCCCTACTACCCTGAACGAAAACAGGGCAAGGGGCCCGTGCCGTTTAATATCGGCGGCAACACGACCTCGGACTTTTCGCTGGACACGGCGGGTACGATCTCTTTGGCGGAAGGCTCGTTCCGAAGCGTGAACCCTAGCAACTTGACAGAAACCGGTAACATCAACGGAAATCCGCCGGCTCAGCCTAATTCGTTCTCGCTACAAATTAACACCAACCAATGGCTCAATCCGGGGATCTGCCCCGGGTATTGCGCGCTGGCGCAGCAGTTCGTTTTCTCCACCAATGGCTGCTCCGCCGGCCCGTGCGTGTTTATACAAATTTGGTTGCTGGGTGAGTCGCCCTGCCCGGCAGGGTTTACGACCTCCGGAGTGTCGGATTGCTTCACTGACACAATTGCGATGCCGGTTACCGGCACCACCGTGACCATCGCCGACCTGGCTGGGCTAACGCTGACGGGCACGGCGCAGATTGGTGGCGGCTACGATACCGTCGTTCTGTCGACGCCTAATGGCATGCTCTTCAAGGGCCAAGCCCTCGACGCCGGCTGGCCTGGACTCCAATTGGGCGAGTCGGGCAATTGGCACGTCGCCGAGTTCAACGTTTTCGGCGATTGTTGTTCGGACCAGGCGATTTTCAGTACCCCTGCGACGCTCGTGCTCCAAACCAGCGTGACCGACGGGACCAACAATCCCCCGACTTGCCTTAACCAAAGCTTTACGGCCGAGACCAACAACCTGAATTTGGCCGACGTTACGAACACCACGAACCTCGTCTGCTGCCCCTACGGCGGCACTAGCCCGAACATCCAGTTTATGGAGACCAATGACACCCCACCCCACACGGCGGTTTGTGGCGCAACGCATCTGATTGGCGACCCACACATCACTACCGTGGACGGTGCTCACTTTGACTTCCAGAGCGCGGGGGAGTTCGTGTCCCTCCGTGATCGCAATGGAGACGAAATTCAGACCAGGCAAACACCGGTCTCCATTACCTTCATCGGTACCGACGGCTACGACGGGCTGACCACGTGCGTGAGTCTCAATACAGCCGTCGCCGCCCACGTCGGGGAACACCGCGTCACGTATGAACCGAATCTCGATGGAGTGCCGGACCCGAGCGGTCTGCAACTTCGCATCGACGGAGCGCTTACCACGCTCGGCGCCCAGGGAAGGGATCTCGGAAACGGCGGGCGTGTTTTTCAGACCCCAACGAGTGGCAACCTGGAAATCGATTTTCCGGACGGCAAAACTCTATTCGTGACGCCCGGTTGGTGGGCATCGCAGGGAAAATGGTACCTCAACGTGGATGTCACTCACCTTGGGCTGGTCAGCACGGGGGGTCGAGCTTCCGAACGTGGCATTGCAGGGCCGATTGCCACGGGAAGCTGGTTACCGGCATTGCCGAATGGCACGTCGCTTGGTCCCATGCCAGGTTCGTTGCAACAACGATACCTGGATCTGTACCGAAGATTTGCGGATCCCTGGCGCGTGACCAACAAAGACAGCTTGTTCGACTACGCACCCGGAACTTCGACAGCAACGTTCACGATGAAAGAGTGGCCGCCGCAAAAGAGCCCGTGCGTTGTTCCAAATACCAAGCCGGTTGAGCCGGGCAGCGCAGAGGTCGCCGCCGCGGTTTGCCGTCGCGTTACGGACCCGAAAATGCGCGCCGACTGCACGTTCGACGTGATTGCCACGGGCAACCTCGGTGTCGCAAAGACGTATTTGGCCGGCGAGCGCACGTTAGCCGACGCAACCACGTTAAGTTTGGCGCAAGACTCGGAAAAGTCGCAGGCGGGCGAGTGGGTAACCTTCACGGCTTATGTTGCCGCAAATTCTGCGGACGTTAAGGGCTACCCGAGCGGGACGGTCCAGTTTGCCGTAGACGGGGCGAACGTAGGAGAGCCAGTGATTGTCGATGCCAAGGGGCGCGCAACGTGGCAGACCTCACAGCTTAAGGTCGGCTCGCATCGGTTAACGGCCAGTTACCTGCCCGGTTCCGACACTCTACTTCTGCCAAGCGCGAGCGTCGAAAAGATTCACATCGTTCGACGCTGCCCATGTGCAGACGAGCATGAGCACAAATAGGCGGCCGGGATGGGCGTGACGGAGCGGGTCCGAGAATGCAAGATTCGAGCTTTGGGCCCCTGATAGGGTAGGACCGAAAGTCAAAGAGCGGACTAAACTCCTGAGAGAGTGGCAAACCGGCAAAGTTGGATCCGCGAAAAAATGTCTATCCGGTGGAAAGGTCGGAGCGGCGAGTGCGAATTATGGGACCTGCCATTCCAAGGCGTAGATTTCCTTGGTGCCGATGTCGCGTAGCAGAAGCGGTGAATCGTCGGGAGCCACACCGAGCCAGAACGACCAGTAGCCGGTTTGCCGGAAGTTTTTCAGGTCGGCCACCCGCTCAAGTCTCCGATCGCGAATGCGTATTCGCATTACCGACGGCTGGTTCTCCCCATGCAAGAAGTAAACATAGTCTCCGTTTTTCGACCAATTAGGGAAACCCAGGCTTATCTTCGTGATCTCCTCCCACTTTTGAGTGGCAAAATCGAAAAGCATGAGGCTATGGGATGCGAACGGCAACGCGATGAGAAAGCGTCCATCCGGCGACCAGCGCGGAGAGAAAAGGCCCTTTGAGCCGGGCAGCATCGAGATTTGATTGGTCTTAACATCGAGGATGAGAATGGTACTGTTGGGATCCGTGGATCCGCTGCCGAAGGCAACTTTCGCTCCGTCGGGGGACCAGGTCGGATCCCATTCCTCTTTGGGGTCACCAGGTATCATTTCGCGCGGCGCTCCCCCCTGCGTCGCAACGGTGTACAACTTCGGCTTGGGGCCGGAAAAGGCATAGAAAACGATTTGCTGGCCATCGGGTGACCAGCTAGGCAGCACTGCGGTGAGCGGCGGGTAGGTGAGCTGAATTTTCTGGCTGCCGTCCAATTTGCTTCTCCAGAGCATTCCCTCCGGGAAGCTGACATACGCGATCCACTGACCATCTTTAGAAAAGCTAACGCTATCCGCTGAAATTCCAGAAAGAAATGGAATGAACTCAGCCGACCTGGCGTCATAGCGAACCAACTCCCCACGCGCCAATGCCCCCACCACGAACAGTTTTTTGCCATCTTTGCTGGGCAAAGGGGAAGAGAAACTCATCGGCCCGGAGGTCAACTGGACGGGTTGGCCACTGCTTTTTCCAAGTAAATTTCTTTTTTCCCCAAGGGCCCAGATATTCCCTTGCGACTGAAAAACGAAATATCTTCCGTCGGGAGTCCATTGGCCGCAACACTCCTCGGGAGGAGTGTGCCAGCCGGGAACCAGGGGGTGCAGGTTCGTCCCGTTGACCGAGACCTGGTAAAGAGAGCCGGTAGGCGTCGAAGCCCCCACAGCTGCGACGTTGAATCGAATTACTGTTCCGTCCGGGGACCAGGCGGGGTAATAGGCTTGGTCTGGCGCGGAGACCAGCTTGTGGGGTTCGGAACCATCGCTCTTTGCCAGGAATAAGTCGTGTCCGTCTGCGTAAACCATCCTTTGCCCATCGGGAGACCAGGCAGCGGCTTGCCCAGCAGCCTCTCCGAGTCTGCGAGGTGACCCGCCAAGCACAGGCACTCCCCAAAGTGGTCCATGGAATGCGGTCTGGCCTACCTCGTCCGCCACAAGCAGGGTTGCTCCGTCGGGAGAAACGGCAAGCAATGACATAGTCGGTGCGGGAACTGACACGTGCGCTACCTCTCCACCGGAGCTGGACACCTGCGCGATGAGAGAAACCGACGCGGGATATTCATTAAAGAAAATCCGTGACCCGTCCGTGCCGACCAGCCCCTTTCGATGACCGTCGTGAGTGACCGGGACGTAGCCTGATATCTGGGGCGGCGGGAGAGGGCGAGACCGCAGATAGATGAGGGACGCGATGACCAGAGAACCCAATCCGCCAGCAGCGAATGCCAGACTCTTCCATTTAGGCGGTACAGTTTGAGAGACGGCCTGCTCACGCCGCTTGCTGTCGGTCCGGGCCTCTGCTCCCGAAACCGTATCCCGCTTCAGCCGTTGGAGGTCGGCTCGCATCTCCGCCGCGCTCTGATAGCGCAGATTGCGGTCTTTCTCCAATGCCTTACTGATGATCGCTTCGACTTGCGGCGGAAGTTGCGGATTGAAATGCGATACCGGCCGCGGGTTCTGGTGCAGGATCGCGCCGCATATTTCTCCAGAGCTTGAGCCCTCGAATGGTATACTGCCCGCCGCCATCTCGTACAACACCGCGCCGAACGAGAACAGATCACTCCGCGCATCCAGTTCTTTCGCGCGAATCTGCTCCGGTGACATGTAAGCGACCGTGCCCAGCATCGTTCCCGGGCTGGTCAGTTGCTGGGAGTCGATCTCCGTCACCGTATTGGCCAATGCAATTTGGCTGGAAGAACTGCTCGTCGGCGCGACCTTCGCCAGCCCGAAATCGAGAATCTTGGCATGCCCACGCTTGGTTATAAAGATGTTCGCGGGCTTGATGTCGCGGTGAACGATCCCCTTTGCGTGGGCGGCGTCGAGCGCGTCGGCGATGTCGGTGGCGATGGGCAGAAAAACGTCCGTCTCCAGCGGACGCCCCGCAATGCGGTGCTTCAGCGTTACGCCATCCAGAAACTCCATGGCGATGAACGAATGACCATCATGCTTGCCGATCTCGTAGATTGTGCAGATGTTCGGATGGTTCAGGGCAGAAGCTGCACGTGCTTCGCGGCGGAAACGTTCCAATGCCTGCGGATCTTGGGCCACATCTTCGGGGAGAAACTTCAGCGCAACGAAGCGCCCAAGCTCGGTGTCCTCAGCCTTATAGACGACGCCCATGCCGCCGCCGCCGAGTTTCTCGACAATGCGGTAGTGCGAAATGGTTTGGCCGATCATCAGAACATTTTTGGGTTTCGGGCCGCTTCATCTTACGGACGCGGCATTCGCGAGTCAACGAAAGGCAGCTGCGGCACGGTCCCGTCGAATCACTCCCGGAGGTCGGCTAACCTTAACTTATCGGATTATGGAAGAGTTGCCCGTCAACCAGTCAGAATCAGCCTTTTATTTTCCGCGCTTCCTCGCTGGCGAACGGGGCGCGGGCTTGCGGGTCACAAACTTGTAGGCCATGCCTAACAAGTCGCGCAATACATCGGGATTGACGCAAGACAGGCGAACCAGCACGGCGCTATAGCCAACGTAGTGGTCCGTCACGTAGTACACATCGGGGTCCGCAGCGAGCAGCTCAGCGCGATCATCGAAATCCACTCGAACGGCAAGCGAGTTAGGCTCGGCAGACCGATTAGCGGGGATACACGCCAAGAGTTTTCCATCGACTTTGAGCGCCGGAAACCCGTATGCTGTGCTCTCTTCAACTCCGGGCAAAGCAAGTCCGATATTCCGTACGGTTTCGAAGTCGATTGTAGTTCTACGCATTGGTCAGCGCGATTCCGAAGAACTCACTGATCTTCAAAGTACCGGGGCGCCCAGCGCAAGTCAACGCCGTTCGAAGCTCACTGAACGCGAGAGGCAGGTCCTTTCATTCGTCTTTGAGGGACTCGCGAACAAGCAGATAGCGGATCGGTTGCAAATTTCCGAAACCGCAGTCAAAGCTTCCTTACAGCAACTCTTCGCCAAGACTGGAGTGAGAACGCGAAGTCAGTTGGTCAGGGTGGCGCTAGAGCAATACAAAGATCAGCTCTAGTTCACTGCTTTTGTTAGAGCCAGAATTTTCAGGGCTTCGGTTGCTCCGAGTGCAACTGGAAGTTTAGCCCTTCAGGTGCGCTCGCCGGCGATTCGCTTGATGAAATGAAGAGGAGATACCAAGCCGAACGTGACAAAGCGGTCGAGCGCGCCCGGAATCTTAAGAGGGATGCCAGCGCCCATCAGCACGTACCCGACGCCCGCGAGCATGGCTCCGTACAGGGAAGGCAGGTGGGGAATCTGAATCTTCTCCAGAAAGTTGATCCCCACAGGGTGCTCATGACCTTCGCGAGCTAAATTTACCTCGACAAAGTTGGCAACCATGCACAACTCGATCAGTTCGCGAGGATTGTCCAAGGAATGTTTCGGCAGGCTCTTGTAGGGCTGGTTTTCCATCTTGCCGCCGGGGATGTAATACGCTGCCCAAATGCGCTCCGCCATTTTGGGGAAAGGAAAACGATCAAGGCCGCGCCGCATATGTCCGCCCGGGTCGCCTTCCTGCAGCCGCCTTGCCATGATCTGATCAATAGCCGTACCGGAAACAACCCCGAGTTGACCGAGTCGAGATACTGCCCGTGCAAGCCGCCAACTTGACACGCCTGCACCCATACCGCCTTGGATGATGACTGGAAGTTTGCAGTCCACACATGCAATTATTACATGACTAGATATTTTACTGCTGATTAAATCGCGACATCCTGGCAGGTTGTGCTTCATTCATGCTTTGCACCGGCCTGTCTGAGAGGAAACTACTTAGGCGTAACGCGCTTACCGGGCAAGTGCGATCTATACTACCCGCAGTACTGCTGTCCTCATTCCGTCCCAGTGACCAGTAGCGCGGTTATTCCAGGACAAGCTAATGTGTATTCAGCCGCGATTCTTGTTATTCCCTCTCCAAGGTTTCAGAATCGGTGCATACGCGAGCAGGGCGCTGTTTTCTCGGCCGATCTGGAGCCGAAAATGAAGGGAATATGAACTTTGCTCTTCGAATCAAGAAAAACACCCTGAGCGCGGCAATGATCGCCATGTTGCTATTCGCGGGAGGCAGTTCGGCACGCGCCACTGATCAGCCGCGCCCCGTGAGCGCAAACCGGCCAAGCCTGACAACTATGGTGGGAAGGATCGAGATTCCCGCCGTTGGTCTCGCGACTAGGGTGCTCGAAGGTTCCAATGAAAGTACACTCCGGCTGGCCGTTGGGCACATCCCGGGCACCGCTCTTCCAGGTCCCTCTGGCAACGTCGGCCTTGCGGGCCATCGGGATACTTTCTTTCGTCCCTTGCGAAGGATCAAGGTAGGAGACGAGATTCGGTTCACTACCGTGGCTGGCACATTCAAATATCGAGTTATTTCTCTCCGCGTTGTTTTTCCCAATGCCATCGAGGTCTTAAACGATACGCAACTGCCGACGCTAACGCTGGTTACCTGTTACCCCTTTGATTTCAATGGCACCGCTCCACAGCGGCTGATTGTGCACGCCGAGATGCTCCCGATTCCCCGACGCTAGTGCCTGACTAAGGCGGTGGTCTCAATGGGTCGATGCAACACCATCTAAGAACTGATCTGTTTAAGGGCAGTGTTTATGATCCATGCGAAACGGTCGAGACTTTCTCCCTCGCAAAAGTTTTTTTGCAACTTCCTACATATCAGGAGGATATGGCGGAAGCGTGTGGGAGCCGAACTCAAACGTTAGACTTCCAACTCACGGCGAATGATGACGTTGCAGCTTCCGCCAAGTTCCAATTGGAGTCAATTGGAGTCAGAACGGTTCATTTTCGCGCAAGACTTAACTCATCCAGCGCGGACTCCTTCCCTGCTCTCCTTTGTGCCTCGCTTCTCGGACCGCGGAATTGTTGACTTGTGTCGGCGGCACGCGGCGCAAGTTCCCAGCTTTCGGACGTGGGTTCGATTCCCATTGCCCGCTCCAGATTCTAAAAGAATTGCCCTTGATTTCTTGATTTCCATAACTCTCTGTAATTTCCAAGTCCTGGCAAATCATCGAGGGGATTAAATGCCCATGCGGTTTGTCGAAGACGCCCGTGGATGCCCCTCACTCGTTGACGTGCGTTACGGACGCAACTTAAGATGACAGCACCATGGCGGGCACCGACTCGCTCATCGGAAAGACCGTCTCGCACTACCGCATCATCGAGAAGCTGGGCGGCGGCGGGATGGGTGTCGTTTACAAAGCCGAGGACACCGAGCTTGGTCGATTCGTCGCTCTCAAGTTCCTGCCCGAAGACCTCGCCAAAGATCCGCAATCCCTCGAACGCTTTCGCCGCGAGGCGCGTGCCGCATCTGCGCTGAACCACCCCAACATTTGCACTATCTACGAAATCGGGCAGCAAGATGGTCAGCCGTTTATTGCGATGGAGTATCTGGAAGGCATGACGCTCAAACATCGCATCGGTGGCAAACCGCTGGAGATTGAGGAGCTACTGTCGCTGGGGATTGACATCGGCGACGCCCTCGATGCCGCCCACGCTGCGAGCATCATCCACCGGGACATCAAGCCCGCCAACATCTTCGTCACGAAGCGTGGTCACGCGAAGGTTCTGGACTTCGGATTGGCTAAGGTCAGTACACCCAAAAGCGCGACTGGCAACGCGCCAACACTTGCCACTGCGGAGGTTGACCCTGACCATCTGACGAGTCCCGGCACTGCTGTAGGAACCATCGCTTACATGTCGCCTGAGCAGGTGCGGGCAAAGGAACTGGACGCACGAACGGATTTGTTTTCGTTTGGGGCGGTTCTTTACGAGATGTGTACAGGGACGCTGCCGTTTCGAGGAGAAACGTCAGGAGTCCTTTTCAAAGCCATTTTGGATGGAACGCCTACGCCCGCCGTGCGTCTGAATCCCGACCTTCCGCCAAAGATGGAAGAAATCATCAATAAGTGCTTAGAGAAAGACCGGAATCTTCGCTACCAGCACACGGCTGAGATTCGAACCGACTTGCAACGACTAAAGCGCAACACGGAAAGCGGCAAGACTGCATCTACGTCGGGTGCTGCTCCAGTCATTCGAAAGCGCTTGCTGAATCTCGGTATCATCTGTCTTCTCGCGGCAATTGCGTGGGGTGTTTACAGCTACCTCGTTCCAAGACCTGTGCCATTCCAGCAGATTGAAATCACGCAACTCACCACAAATGGAAAAGTGAAGAGTGCCACGATCTCTTCAGACGGGAAGTGGATCGCCTACGTAGTCGGCGGAGTCATCGAGTACGTCGGAGGATCACCGAAAGAGAGCCTTTGGTTACGCCAGTTGTCAGGAACCGCGGTGCAGATAGCCGAGCCCGGCGAAGTGCATTACGGGAGCCCAACTTTCTCTCGTGATGGCGACTTCATTTACATTCGACGGTCGAATGGCAAAGATGCTCTGTCTTACGACCTCTACAAGATTCCTGTGTTAGGGGGAACTGCGAAGAAGGTAATTGCTGATGTAAACAGCGCGGTGACACTCTCGCCGGATGGAAGACACGTCGCCTTTGTCAGGAGGTTCAACACAAGTAACGAAACCGCAGTGGTGATCGCAAACGAGGACGGGAGTGACGAGAGGAAACTAGACTTACATAAAGACCCAAACGAATTTTATTCGGTGGCTTGGTCGCCGAACGGCAGGACCATCGCTGCCAGTGTCTATAATTCCGAATCCGGTCACGCCTACATGAACTTGGTGGAGATTCCAGTCCGAGGCGCGCTGGAGCGCCCAATTAGCAATCATCTCTGGGCTGTCATTTGGAATTTTCAATGGACGCCAGAGGGTCGCGGGCTAATCGTAAGCGCTCAGGAGCGTGGTGGAGGACCTTTGCAAGTGGAGTACGTTTCTCACAAGAACGGAGAAGTACAAAGGATCACCAACGACCCGAATTTCTACATGGGAGTCAGTCTGGCAGCCGATTCGAACAAGTTAGCAACGGTGCAGAAGAAGGGTGATGTCGACGTTTGGGTCGCGTCATTGGCGGAAGTCGATGGCGCCAAGCCCATAACCTCGGACGGTCATTCGAACCGAGTTGCGTGGAGTCCAGATGGGAGAATCATATACACGAAGTCCACAGGCAACGGTTCCACGATGATGACGACAGAACCCGATGAAACCAACCCGAAACCGTTGATGGAGGAAGACGCAGGAATAATCAACCCTCGGGTCTCTCCCGATCTGCGTCACATCGCTTTTCTCTCCGACCGCTCCGGCAGTATGCACCTCTGGCGGGCCGATCTTGACGGAAATGATCTCGTGCAACTAACAAACAGTGAGTGGGACTCGAACTACGACGCACCCGGTTTCTCCCCGGATGGCAAATGGGTGTTCTACGGCAGAAGCGGCCCCGAGGGTGGAATCTGGAAAGTTCCGATTGAGAGCGGCAATCCGGTGCGTGTGTTTGCCGCGAAGGATGACGTTGGCTTTCCGGCGATCTCGCCCGACGGCCAAATGCTGGCTTATTCCTATCAGGATTCCTCAGTCTCGCCACCCAGCGGAATCGCACTTCTTTCGCTTGACACTGGGTCGGTGCGGAAGAGATTCGACATTCCTGTGGGACCTGTTCAGTGGTCAATTGAAAGCCGTTCTCTTCTACATATCAAAACTGACGCAGGTGTCTCGAACCTGTGGAGCCAGCCCATCAAGGGAGGAACAGCAATACAGATTACCCATTTCAACAACGAAATGATCTTCGACTTCTCACTCTCTCGTGACGGCAAGCGGCTTCTCATGAGCCGGGGCAGAGAGAGCAGTGACGTGGTACTGATTCGTGATGTCAGGTAGCCGACATCCCCGTCCTGAAGCAAGCCAAAGCCGAGTACGCGAAGCTGGCAATAGCCTGTCTTGAAAAGGTCGCTGTTCTTGCCGATAATCGCACTCGCCATGCCAAGAAGCTCAGTCAACTTCGACACTGTACGGAAGATCGGCTTGGCGTTGCCCGGCGTCGAGGAGAGCAATCCGTACGGGTCACCCGCGCTCAAGGTTCATGGAAAACTTTTGGCATCTGTGCCTGCTCATCGTTCGGCTGAGCCGGGTTCGCTGGTGGTTCGCGTCGGCTTCGACGACCGCGCCGAACTGCTCGCAGCCAGAGCTTCCCAAGCTTCGGACGTCGGTTCGATTCCCATCGCCCGCTCCATAACTCACGATGATTCTATTGTCCTTACGCCGCTAACCCCACTGAAAAGGCCCATAAAACCGGGGGTTTTGGTCCCAAGCTGGTCCCAACGAAATAAATTGGTCCCAACTTCTCAGCCCGAAGTTGGACGCAGATGGCCGCCGGTCCTGGCAATTGGACGCTAGGGAATTATCGTAGATTCCACTGACGGTTACCGCGCTAATCAGATGGCCAGAAAAGCTTAGGATATCCACACAATCGAGCTTTGAACGACCACCCAATTACCCCGCGTTTTTCTTAGTATGTGCCTCTGACCTTCGCCACACAGCATGCCGCAGACGAATGCCGACGAAACGATTGCTTCGTGCAGCGTAGAGTCGAACCCCACGCGAGATAGGGAAATGATTCCGCTCGCTCCCGAAAATGTCTGTACAAAATCTTTCGGGGCGTTTTTCTGATTAGGAACCATGTCGAAGCCAAAGGAATCGCGGTCAACGAAAGCCCGAGGAAAATCAGTACGGAAAGTCGTTGAGAGACGACCGACGGTGCAGGACTTCTCGACAAAATCCTGAATTGTATCGGCTCGTAACGAGCCAGGATCCCACTGGCCGCCAGTAAGGGCGCGATAGATTTTGTCGAGGAGAGAATTATACGGAGGTGTGCTGTCCTCCAATAGTCGTCGCTTGCGAACGCTGTCCTGGCAGGATTTGTTATCTTCTCCGATTGTAAGATCGGTCAGGACGGTATTGCCAAAAACCAGTTGGCTTACGTGGGCCTGCCCATGGATTGGTGTAACCATGTAACGGACCACGGCTTCGTAAACTTCATCCTCAGCAGAGGCAACGGCCTGAGGGCTGGCAGGGGCTCGTGACCTGAGATGAGTAGTGCAATACACAACTGACGTAGCCGCAAGGCAGCCGGCTACCAGAAGCCATCCACGACTTCGAAGTGTTCTCACTGTGGGCCTCAATTACTTAGACACCAGTACACCGCGAAGAGATTTCTCAGTTTAGCTTGGTTTCTCTGCAAGTGCCCGGTAAGGCGGTTACCGGCAACCGAAGGTTGCTCTTCAGCTCCAACCTGGGGTGACTTGTCATACCGTCACCCGGTATTCGAAATGATCGGCGGCAATGCTCTTTATAAACTCAGCCCGGCTGGAGCCAGGATCGAAGGCACCTGCATTCAAAACCACATTGGCCCCTATCAGGAAGTGATGGCTTCGGTGATCCTCTTGCTGCGGCACAACCCGAAGCTGTTCGACTATTGGCGAGCGCAGGATGGTAACGCCTATGGTGCCTGAAACGTTCGAGGAACAGCTAGAACGCGCCTTCCCGAGGATTACCTGGCGGCTGCCGATACGCATGGCGTCACCGCAAGGCACCGGCCTGGGGTGCCGTTTCTGCATCGCCAGGCACGGGATCAAAGCCCACGAGATTCCCGCTCTCCCGCAGACCATCTCTGAGTTTCATTCCCACATGAAGACTTACCATGATTCGACTCACTAAACTGGTATCCATGGTATCCCAAAAAGGCCCTTTTTCATGCTTCACTATGTCGCACTACGTCACACTTCAATCATGCAAAACCCCAATGACAATGCATGTTTTCGCTGTTTTTGGCGGATGGCGGAAGCGTGTGGGAGTCGAACCCACCATTCGACCCGCGAAGGACCGAATCACCGGCTTTGAAGGCCGGGAAAGTCACCGGACTCTTTTCGCCTCCGGGAACAGTATAGCGTGGCAGCGGTGACTCGTGACTGGTGGAAGAACTCTGACCAAATAAGGTTGCAAGCCTTGCTTAGATTTGGCTCTCGGGATTCGCGGAGTGAGGAAACGTCAGGCGCGCTAGGAGGCAATGGGAGCGGCCTGATGGGTGCGGATCAGGGCGGCGACTAGGTCGTAGAGGGCGGGGCTGGTGCAGACTTCGTAATAGGGATGCGTGGTAGTCCCGCCGATTTTCCCGTCGGGGAGCAGTTGGCGCGCGAAAGCCTTGCGCAGAACCAACAATTCCACGGACTCGCCGAGGGGCACTTCGCCATAACACAGCGTGACGTTTTGTTTGCCCCAAGGCATATCGAGCTTGGTTTCGATACTTTCCAGGGATATTTCTTCAGAGAGCTTTTGAAACCCCTCGTCGTTCAGCTCGATACCGTTGTGGTTATAGCGCACCAGGAATTCGTCCAACTCTTCGGCCGACGCGCCTTCCATGGTGTTCAGAAACTGAAAAACGGAAAAGTGGGTTTTCTGTCCGGCGAGCATACGTTTGGCCAATTTGGCGCAGCCGGAAAGACGGTCGGAAAGATTCAACGCTTTTGAAATCATGATGCGCGAATCGCCGTCGGTCCAGTAGCTGGGCGCGGAGCCCTGAAAAGCGACGCCCAGGCCAAGCTCGAGGGCCGGCAGATCACTAGAGGACGCGCGTTCGTTGTACGAGTTGCAGACGGCAAGAATCTGACGCGACAGAATGCAAGCCTTGGCCACTGGCCGCGCGTAGGCTACGGTGGATTCTGTCTCGAAAATAGCCAGAATGATGGCGTCACCTTCGATGAATACCTTCTTTGCCGAATAGCGGTCCAGGAGCTTTTTTACGGGCTCGTGCAAATTCAGACTGAAGTGCGAAGCGGGGCTTAGCCCGCGCGAAAGCAAATCCTGGGTCATGCGCGTGGAGCCGCGCACATCGGACTTGATGATCACGTGAGAAACCACGTTGTCTTGCTCTGGCCGGGCTTCCTCCGGAAGCACACATTCGTACAGCCGGTTGTTCAAGCGAGAAAGCTCGCGGGCTGTCTCAGTAGTCACCAGGTTGACGCGCTCCATGCAGGTGGTCAGATGTTCGGCGTCACGCAGGTCCCTTCGCAAACGGAGGAAATCGGTGGCAAATTTCAGAACGAAAGCCTGCATCTCCTCGCGGGAATAGCGGCGAATCTTCTTGGATAGTTCCTCGATGGTCTTGAGGGACAGTTTCTTCGCGGGCACCTGCTTGATGACCTGCTCGACTTGCTTCAGCTCTTCTTTTGAAACCAGGGCCTTGCGAAGCTGCTGCAAGTGCACGGGCGGGCAGTAGTCGGAAGCGATGGGGCGAATCTCGTAGCTGGCCAGAACGTGGTAGAGAATTTCGTGCTGTTCGAGCCGGTCGAGGAGCCGCGCGAGCAAGCGAGCACGAGTCGGCGCTTCCGCCTCCACGGCGGAACTGGCATCGAAGAGCCGCTTCGCGTTTTCTGGCTCGTTTAGATATTCGCCGAGCTTCCCGGCGTGGTCCTTCACGAAGAAATCGAGTTTCTGCCTTGCCGCGTCAATCTGCGGCCCCATTTCCTCCAACTTGCATTCTTGATGCTTAAGCCGTTGCTCCACGTCACTCAGGGACGCCTTGAGATCGGCCGGGTCACCCGAATTTAAGAATTTCGTGAGGAAACTGTCGCCGCGATCAAGACGCTTGCGGGTGGCTTCTCGCTGTTCCTCGAGAGCGGCGATATCCGTGCGAATCGATTGCACGGTTTCCAAAAGCACGGTATGTGCCTGCACGGCTTCCGTGTGCGCGGGGTCATGGCTGAGCGTGACGCCGGCTTCGCTGAGGAATTCCTGGAAAAGCGTGTCCATGGCTTCAAAGCGGTCGGGGTCGCGAACATAGTTGCCCAGCAGAACGTAATGCTCCAGAAAGAAAACGTCGTCTTTCCCACCGTCGAGAAATATCAGGCGGTTTTTGCAGAGCTCGTAATAGGGAGCAAAGTCCTCACCAAAGAGAGCCCGGCGGGCTTTGGCGATGACGACGTCTTCCACGTCGATGACCATCTGCCCCACTTGCTGTCCTACGCGCCGGATAACCGCGCGCCGGGCGGACTGCAACTCCGACAACCGTGCCTTGATGACGTGCGCTTGCTGGCTGCGCTCAAAATCTTCGCCGCGTTTGCGGACCCATTCCTTGCCTTCAAGGATCAGGTTGGCAAATTGATTGCCGATTTCGAAGGTCAGAAATTTCAGCAAACTCAGCCGGAACAGCACGTCGATCTCTATGTTTTTGTGATACTTAGCCTGGGTTAGAGCGCTTTGCAGCAGCTCCGAGAGCAACTTGCGGAATGCCGAGCTGTCGGGCCCTCGGGTGGCGCGCAGCTCGATACCCGGCAAATAGGTGCTGCTAGTGTGCTGGCGAATGACGTCGAAGAGATACTCGCGGGCCGCCTGGACAAACTTGGGGCTCAAGAAAACGTCGTGGTGGATATTATCCACGCCGATCGCCAGCGACCCCATGGGGAGCGTGACGTTGTAGCTCTTAAGTTCGGTTCGGGCCTCTTCGGCGGCGCTGAGCGTTAGAAGTTCGTTGGGCATCTACGTAGCCAGAAACGGCTCTTTTTACGTTAGCAGCCGCGCGCGGGAGGGGCAATAGGTCCAGACGGGTCCGTAACCAGAGAGTAAGGACAGGCCGCGACCGCGGATTGAGAATGGCCTAGAGAACTGTGATGCGGCGAGCATCGCCTCCGAGATGTTCCAAGCGAACACGGAACCGAGGCCAGGGGGACTGGAGGGGGAATCGCTCGGACCACTCTAGAATCGCGACAGTGGGAGTTCGGAACATATCTTCCATGCCGAGGGTCTCAAAATCGTGAAAGGTCTCAATCCGGTATAAATCGGCGTGGTAGACCTTGGCGGACTTGCCGTAAACGTGGACGAGTGTGAAGGTTGGGCTGGTGACATCGTCTTCATTGGCAGCGCCGAGTCCGGAGACAATGCCTTTTGTTAGTGTGGTCTTTCCGGTGCCGAGATCTCCGGTGAGAAGAACCAATGCCGGAGGCTTGAGGCGCTTGGAGAATTCCCTGCCCCAGATGGTAGTCTCCTCGGCGGAATAGGTGATGATTTCTTCAGGCACCGAAACGAATCTCCCGCAGCAAGTGCTCACGAGCCCGAGGGACTGCGCCGGCGACCTCGGTGGCCAGCATGCCCGAAATATCCTCATTTCCTCGAGCGGCTAGCAGATCCGCGGCCATGCCGTGCAGATAGACTCCCAAAGCGAGAACGCGAGCCCAGTCGGCAGTGCCCAATTGCGCGGTGAGCGCGGCGAGTATTCCCGTCAGCACGTCACCGGAACCGCCTTTGGCGAGGCCGGGATTTCCGGAGTTATTCACAAAGAGCTTCCCGTCCGGTGAGGCGATGAGCGTGTGGAAGCCTTTAAGAATTACGTGGGCGTTCCACTTTCTAGCCGAATCCAAAGCAAGAGCAACGCGATTCTCTTGCACCTGGGCGGTGCTCATACCGAGCAGGCGTGCCATTTCGCCGGGATGCGGCGTGATGGCAAGGAATGAGGTCTTGCGCCGGGGGAGCGATTCAGAGCGACCCGCGAACGCATTGAGTCCATCGGCATCGAGAATCACCGGCAATTCGGATTCAGCTGTTACACGGACGATGAACTCTTGTGTCTCAGAGTGAGTACCGAGACCGGGGCCAACCGCCAAAACGGTTTTGCCTGCAGCAATCCGGGCCATCCTGCCAGTCTCCAAATTGTTCCGAGAGATGGCGCCATCCGCGGTGCACTCCATGACCTCAGTCATGTACTCGGCATGGGCGGCCGCCACAGGAACTTGAACCGCAGCAGGAACAGCGATGGTGACGAGCCCAGCGCCGGCACGCAACGCCCCCAAGCCGCTGAGTACTGCCGCGCCAGATTTTCCGGCCGAGCCGGCGACCAACAACACGTGTCCAAATCTCCCTTTGTGCCCGTCCGCCTGCCGGACCAGCGGCAGGGACAAAAATTCGTCCGGGCCGATCAAGCGCAACATGCCTTTTCCCAGTTCTTCAATCAAATTGAAGGGCGAGCCAATTCGGACGATTTCCAAAGCGCCACATGCCTCGGCGTGGTGCGAAATCAGTTGACCGACTTTTGGTGCGGTGAACGTGACGGTACGGTGAGCGGACAGAACGGGGCCCGAGGGCGCGTCACCGTCGGCGGACAGACCAGAGGGCGTATCCACAGAAAGAATTAGAGCGGGGCGCGGCAGAGTGGCATGGCGCGTCAGCCCGTTAATGTCCGAGATGGCGCGAGCCACGAGGCCGGTGGCTGCGCCCCGTAACCCCGTTCCCAACATGGCGTCCACGATTACGTGGGCCGAGATTACCTCGGGCCAGCTGCGTTCCCAATCGGCTTCGCTAACGATGTGTTCGATTTTGTTCCCCGCGTCGCGCCAGCGAGCGAGATTCGCTCCTGCGTCTCCAAGCACGTCTTCCGTTTTGCCAAACAAGAGCACCCGTGGCGACAGTCCAGCCTCTCGCAAACATCGTGCGGCGACAAATCCGTCCCCTCCATTGTTGCCTTTGCCGCACAACACGCAGATGCGGACATTTTCGTGCGCAGCGACAACTCTGCTGACGGCATCAGCCACTTTTTGGCCGGCAGATTCCATTAGTTGCAAGCTGGGGATGCCGAAGCGTTCGGTGGTTAGGCGGTCGACTTCGCGCATTTCCGAGGCGGTAAGGGCTTTCATGGAAGGTTCACGGCGAGATCACAACATCCAGCCGCCGCTGACATTGACGACTTGTCCCGTAACATACTCGGCTTCTTCCGAGGCAAAAAAGGCTACCGTGGCGGCGACATCTTCGACTGTGGGCGGACGCCCGATCGGGAAGCGCGCATCGCGAATTTTCCGGGCCTCCTCGAGCGTCAGTTCATTTTCATCGATACTTGAGGGGTTCACGACGTTTACAGTGATCCCGTTCTTGGCTTCCTCTAGCGCGAGGGAACGGGACAGGGCCACGACCGCGGCTTTTGCCGCCGCATAAGCCGAGATTTTCGCCTGGCCAAACGCGCGCTCGGCGCCGACCGCGCCCATATTGATGATGCGGCCCCAGCGCGCCTTGCGCATAGGCGGCAACGCGGCACGGCACATGTACAAAACGGTGAACATATTCGACGTAAAAATGCTCTGCCAGTCCTCTAGCGAAGATTCCGATAGCGTGCCCCAGCGAAAATCCCCCACATTGTTGACGATGACGTCGAGGCGCCCGAAGCGGTCGACAACTGTTTTGATCAACTGGTCGCAGCGGCCCGCATCGGTGATGTCCGTTTCAACCGCAACGCAATCCACTCCATTTGCTTGCAATTGGCGCAGTGTTTGCTGCGCGGCAACTTTATTGGAGCGATAGGCGATGGCCATTCGCGCGCCGTCTTGCGCCAGCCGCAAGGCCAGGCCGCGGCCGATGCCCCTGCTCCCCCCGGTTACCAGCGCCACCCGATTGCGAAGCGACATTCTTTTCCCCGGCAAAACTCTTGAAAAGAAATTCAGTATAGCTTAGCCGCAGCGGGGGTACTACCGAAGCCGCGCGACGATCACGGTCATGTCATCTGCTTGTTCCGGAGTCCCGGCCCATTCTTCAGCCGCCGCCATCAGCGACTCCGCCACCATGAGGGGCGCGGCGCCTTGCACGTGAACGGCGGCTTCCTGCAGGCGGCGAATACCAAATTCCTCGCCATAAACGTTTTCCGGTTCAATCAGGCCATCGCTATATCCGATTAGGAGTGAGTCAGGCGCTACGATCAGCGATCCTTCTTCGTAGACATAGTCTTCCATGACGCCCAGAACCATACCGCCTTTATCCAATTGTTGGGCACCGTCCTTGCAGATCAGGAATGCGGGCAGGTGCCCCGCATTGGTATAACGCAAGGTTCGAGTGGCGCTGTCATACACCGCGATGAAGAAGGTCGCGAAGCGGTCATCACCGGTGTTGCGCACCAAATGCTTGTTCAACCTGGACACCAGTTCGACCATGCCCAAGCACTCGCTGCCTTCCACAAGAAGCTGGCTGCGCAGCGCCGCCTGCAGGCTGGCCATCAATAGCGCCGCCGAAATTCCCTTCCCCGAAATATCCGCGATGGCAATGGCGATGTGCGTCGGACTGAGTTGAATGAAGTCATAGTAGTCGCCACTGACGGAGCGCGCCGCCTTGCAGATGGCTTCGATTTCAACCCCTGGCACGGACGGCAAGGTGCTTGGAAAAAGCTGGTTTTGCACTTCGCGAGCGATGGAAATCTCGTTCTCCAGACGCTGGCGTTTATTTTGCTCTTCGATCAGCGTACCGATGGAACCCGTCATTTGGTTGAAGGATTCGCCGAGCTCGCCCAGTTGGTCGCGCTGCTTCATCTTTATCCGGTGGGAGAAATCTCCGGCTTTGACAAACTGGGTGGCCTGATACAGATCAGCGACGGCATTCGTGATGCGCCGTGTCAGCACAAAACCGGGAATCAGCGCTACCATTGCTATGAGAACTAAGAGACCAGCCAGCCCGATGGCCATGAGCCGGTAGGTGTCACGCAGCTCGCCAAATGAGGTGAACATTCGCGCGTTTAACTGCGTGGGGCGGGCATTAAACACCGCCAGCACCGGCCGGAGCGGCTCGACTTTTCCATCCGGGCCCACATAGATGGAGTCCAGCCGCGACACGACTTCTACCGGCACGTCAATCCAGATCATGGCGGGTTGCAATGCCCGATTCTGAGCCACGATGCGGCCAGCGGTAATATACTGGCCGTTGGCAGTGGGATAGATAATCCCCTCGCGCGCTCCCGGCACATACTTCTCGGTCAAGCTGAGCTGGATGGCGCCGAGATCCGGGGCAATGCCACTGAGAAACTCTTCCGTAACGGGTACGCGCAAGGTCACCAGCCGGATGCGGCCATGCTCCGGCATCGCCCGTATGCTCATCAAGAAGAGATGTTCACTCTCCTGCACAATGCCGGCAAAGGACAGCGCCGCGGGCCCGCTCACTTTCCGCAGCAAGGTTGCATCATTGGAGAACGCAATTTTTAATTTCGGCAACTCGCGGTCGTGCACCGAACTGGATTGCGCGGCCAGGACGCGCTCGGACTCGTCCTCGCTTACTCCCTTTGGCAGCGTCGCATGTGCCGCGGCGATGTGTTCCGATATATCCGCGATCATAGCGATACGTTGTTGCAAGTCTTCATGCAAGAGATAGGCGCCCAACTGAGAGTACAGAATGCGGCCCGCCAGAACAGCCAGCGTCACGATTGACAAAATCGGAACGACGGCAATAAACAAGTAGGCGACGATCAGGCGACTGCCCAGCCCCCAGAGCCGTCGGTCTCTCCACCAGCCGATAAGCCGGAACAGGAGATAAATGCCAGCAAGGACGGCGAGATATTTCAAGAAACTGAAAAAGCGGCCATTGATCGCAAAAATGGCGGCCAGCAATCCCCCGGCTGCCACCACGGTAGAAACCACGTCGGGCCAAGTGAGGCGGCTCCAGACTTCTTTGAGGTTAGCGCGAAAGGGTGTCATGGTGCCGTCAACGGAAACAATACTTTACCTGATCGGCACAATGAATGCAGCGGAAGCGATTACTCCGCACAAAGCGGGCCGGCACTTGGGGCCGGCCCTTGCTGACTTATTTTGCGGCGTTGCGGATTTTGCTATGTTTCACGCTGTAGGTGAAATAGATGACCAGGCCGATGGCCAGCCACACAAATAGCCGCACGATCGTCAGCATATTGAGACTAGCTATCAGCGCTAGCGAGATAAGGATCCCCATGATGGGAACAAAGGGAACCCACGGCGTCTTAAAGGGGCGTTGGAGTTCTGGCCGCCGCACGCGCAGAACCCAGACACCCGCGCACACAATGACGAAAGCAAAGAGTGTGCCGATGCTCACGAGCTGACCGAGAGTACCAATGGGCACCAGCGAACCCACAATGGCAACCAGCAGGCCGACGATCGCTGTGGACTTCCAAGGTGTGCGAAAACGGGGGTGTATGTCACCGGCCCATTTCCACAATAGCCCGTCATTAGCCATCGAATAGAAAACGCGCGATTGGCCGAGCAGCATGACCAGCATTACGGTACTTAACCCAGCCAGCGCGCCCGCGTTAATCACGTAACTCCCCCATTTGACACCCGTCTGGCGAATAGCCAGCGACACGGGAGCGCCGATATTCAAGTGGGAATAATGTACTGTTGCGGTCAGCAGCCCGGATACCACGATGTAGAGGATGGTGCAAACGATCAGAGAGCCCAGCAGGCCGATGGGCATGTCCTTTTGCGGATTGCGAGCCTCTTGTGCCGCAGTTGAAACAGCATCAAATCCAATGTAGGCGAAGAACACCACACTCGCTCCACGCATGACGCCCGACCATCCAAATGAACCAAAGCTTCCGGTATTCGGGGGGAGGAAGACCTTCCAATTTTCGTGAGAGATTTGCGGATTCTTGAGGACATACGGGAGAGCCACGGCAATGAAGGTCAGAACCGCAGCCAACTTCACAAACACGACGACGGTATTGAAGTTGGCCGATTCCTTGATGCCGATGATCAGGATCGTCGTGACCCCGAGAATGGCAAGAAAGGCGACGAGGTTAAAGCTAGCGGTCGCGTGCGGCAACCCGGCCAGTTGGTCGGCGCTCATACTCAGCGTATTTAGGGGTGACCATCGGCCCTCATAAAGAACCCATTGCGCTCCCGGCACATCGCAGATCTGCGGCGGCAGGCTGATGCCGTAGTCCTGCAGGAACGCCACCAGCGTGCTGCTCCAACCACTGGCAACGGTCGCCGCGCCAAACGCATACTCCAGGATCAAGTCCCAACCGATGATCCAGGCAACCAGCTCACCGAGAGTGGCATACCCGTAGGTATAAGCGGAACCCGCGATCGGAATCATGGACGCGAATTCGGCGTAACAAAGGCCTGCAAATACGCAGCCGACGCCTGCGAGTATGTAGGAGAGCATGATCGCTGGACCAGCGTAAAGCGACGCCGCCGAACCGGTGAGCACGAAGATGCCCGCGCCAATGATGGCCCCGATCCCCAGGGTCACCAGGTTTACAGGGCCGAGGGCCCGCTTTAGACTGTGCTCCCCGGTATCGGAAGCCTCCTTCATCAATAGGTCGAGCGACTTGGTTCGGAACAAGGGGTTGCCCATGCAACTCCTCCTTTGGGGTCGGCCCCCATTTCTGATCGGACTACCAATTTGGACTTCAGCATTGTAGAGGCGCAGGCTGCTGCGCCCCTACTAGAAAATTGATCTATTCTTTGGGTGCCGCCGGCGTGGCGCGCCGCGACCACCATACCCACAGCCAGTACACCGGCAATCCGATAAGCACAATCACCAATCCCGTACCCGCCGTCTGGCTCTGATAAAGCAGAAGCACCAACATGATCGCGACCGCCGCCAATACGTACAGCAGAGGAACAAACGGATAACCGAAGGCCCGATACGGCCGCTCGGCCTCCGGACGTTTCACTCGCAAGACAAAAATTCCTACTATGGTGAGCACGTAGAAGAGCAAGGCAGCAAACACCACGTAGTCGAGCAGGTCGCTGTAGAGATTGCCGTAAGTCACAACTCCGGCAACATCCACATGGCGCGTACGCAGCAAAATCAGGATAGCGATCCAAATTCCCTGATACACCAACGCCGTTCCGGGAACACCCTTTTTGTTCAGCCTGCCGGTGGACTTAAAAAAGAGCCCATCTTTGGCCATCGCGTAGGAGACGCGCGCGCCAGCAAGAATCAAACCGTTGTTGCAACCGAACGTGGAAATGACGATCGCCACGGCCATGATCATCGCGCCGGTCGGCCCGAAGATGGCATTCAGGGCCGCACTGGCCACGCGATCATCCGGAGCGGTTTGGATTTGCACCAGTGGCAGGGTGCAAAGATAAGCCAGATTCGCGAGGCAATAAAGGGTGATCACGATGATGGTGCCGAAAGCCATGGAAAGCGCTACGTCGCGCTTCGGGTTTTTCACTTCCGCCGCCGTGAAGCCGATATTGTTCCAGGCGTCGGCAGAAAACAGCGAACCAACTTGCGCCACTCCTAAGGCCACCAACAATCCAAGAGCGCCGCTTGCGGCGGTGACGGTGGGCACAAAGCTCTTCAGGAAATTCGCGCCGGGCTCGATGGGCTGCGCGTTCTGAATGCCCCAGAAGTGACTGAAATTTTCGGTGATGGCCCCGGCATTTCTCCCCACAAAAATGCCCAGGAAAATGAGTCCCAAAAGTGCCAGCGTCTTGGCGCTGGTGAACACGTTTTGGATCAGCTTCCCGAGCCGCACTCCCAGGGTATTGATAAATGTCAGGAACACGATCATCAGGACGCCCACTAACTGCTGCACCGACAGGCTGATCGCATACTTGGAACCCAGAGCAATCGGATGAACGATCCATACGCTGGGGGAAATCGAGGGCAGTAAAACGCCAAGATAGCGAGCGAAACCCACGGCAACGGCAGCGATCGTCCCGGTCTGAATCACCAGGAAAAGTGTCCAGCCGTACAGAAAGCCCCAAAGCGGCGAGTACGCTTCGCGCAAATAGACGTACTGACCGCCAGCATGAGGGAATAGGGCTGCGAGCTCGCCATAGGAAAGCGCAGCGGAAATCGTCAAGAGACCGGTGACAACCCAGGTCAGCAGCAGACCGCCAGGGGATCCCGTTTGCCTCGAAATGCTCGCGGCCACAATGAAAATTCCCGATCCGATCATCGAGCCGACGACGATCATCGTGCCATCAAACAATCCGATGGCGCGCACAAAACCCGGCTCGATCTTCGGGTTAGCCTCGGCGGTCGCGTGCAGAGTATCAGCCATTCAGCGGCACCTTAGTCCGCAGCCGCATGATTCGCGGTTTCTAGCAGTTCGATGTAGTTGCGCGCCCGCTGCCCGGGGTCCGGTGCTAACAGGATATCGCTAATCACCGCGACTGAATCGGCGCCCGCTTGGAGGACTTCAGCAGCGCGCTCCAGGGTGATCCCCCCGATAGCCACAATCGGCTTCTCCGTTAACGGACGAAGGCGGCGAATCAATTCGATTCCAACCACCGGATCGGGGTTGGCCTTCGTGGAGGTGGAAAACACCGGTCCGACGGCCACATAGTCGGCGGAGGTTTGAACGGCATCCTTAAATTGTTCCAGGTTGTGCGTCGAAACGCCTAGCAGTTTTCCTACCCCCATCACGGAACGCGCTGCTTCTGCCCCCAAATCTTCCTGTCCGACGTGAACGCCGCTGGCGTCGGAGGCCAGCGCAACATCGGCACGGTCATTCACCACAAAGGTCACACCCTGCGGGATCAGCAAAGAAGAGAGCCGTCTCGAGGATTCGAACAACTCGCGCGCGGACGCCTGCTTGTTCCGGTATTGCAGCAGCCGGACACCGGCAGCGGCAAGTCTTTGTGCACACTCTGTTTCGGGAACGGTAAGCAATGCTGCGTCTAATATCACATACAGGCGAGGTAGAACAAGGCGCTTCAACGCTTATTTTCCGTTCGTTCCTAGCAATCTTTCGATGAAGTGGGTATCGAACTTTCCCGCGGCGAAATCCGGATCGGCCAGAATCCGGCGATGCAACGGGATCGACGTCTTGATGCCTTCAATGACGAACATCTCGAGCGCCCTCTTCATACGCCCAATGGCTTCGGTGCGGTCGCGGCCCTTGACGATCAGCTTGGCAATCATCGAATCGTAATACGGCGGAATGACGGCATCGGCATAGGCGGCGGAATCTACGCGCACGCCCGTGCCTCCCGGCGCCTGGAAGGTGGTAATGCGTCCAGCGGAAGGCACGAAGGTCACGGGGTCCTCTGCATTGATGCGGCACTCGATGGCGTGGCCGGATGAGATAATCGCGCCGGTGGCATCTTCCATCTTTTCTCCGGCGGCAATGCGGATCTGGGCCTTGATTAAGTCTACTCCCGTAACGAGTTCGGTCACCGGATGCTCGACCTGAATGCGCGTATTCATCTCAATGAAGTACATCGCGCCGTCCTGATCCATCAGGAACTCCACGGTCCCGGCGTTGGTGTAGCCGATTCTTTCCAGCGCATGGACCACCTTGGCGCCGAGATCCTTGCGCTGTTTCGCGTCCACCACTGGCGAAGGAGATTCCTCCACCAGTTTTTGGTGCCGCCGCTGGATGCTGCACTCGCGTTCGCCGAGATGGATCACTTTCCCGTGCTGGTCACCCAACACCTGAAACTCGATGTGGCGAGGATGCTCGAGGAATTTTTCCGCGTAGACATCGGGCGTGCCAAAAGCTTGCTGTGCTTCGCTGCGAGCCGTCTGGTAAGCAGCCAGAAGCTCATCCTGCCTGCGAACTACGCGCATACCGCGTCCGCCTCCTCCCGCGGAGGCTTTAAGAATGAGCGGATATCCGATGCGCGCCGCCTCTTTCCCGAGCTGCTCTTCCCCTTCAACGATGCCCTCGCTGCCGGGAATCGTGGGAAGACCTGCGGTCCTCACCTCCCTCCGGGCGCGGTCCTTTTCCCCCATCATTTCGATGATTTCCGGCCGGGGTCCGATGAAGGTGATTTCCGAGGCTTCGCAGACCTTAGCAAAATTGGCGTTCTCGGAGAGGAACCCGTAGCCCGGGTGGATGGCGTCCACATTGGTGATTTCGGCCGCGCTGATCACCTGCGGGATGTTCAGATAGCTCTCGCTGCTCCGGGCTGGCCCGATGCAAACGGCCTCGTCCGCAAAGCGCACATGGAGAGAGTTGCGATCCGCCTCGGAATACACGGCAACCGTGGATATCCCTAGTTCCTTGCAGGCGCAGATGACCCGCAGGGCGATCTCCCCGCGATTGGCTACTAGGATTTTCTGGAACATGGTCTGGCGTGCCGGCTATTTCTTCCGGCTCGGACGGATGCCGAAGAGCGGCTGCCCGTACTCGACCGGCTGTCCGTTCTCAACGAAGATCCGGACGACCTCGCCGGACACGTCGGATTCAATCTCATTCATCAGCTTCATGGCTTCCACGATACAGAGAACTTTGCCGGTCTCCACGTGCGTGCCGACCTTCACGAAAGCCTCCGTGCCGGGGCTGGGAGACTCATAATACGTACCTACGATAGGTGATTTGACCAGATGTAGGTCTTCCGTGGATCGCGCTTCAGGAGCAGGAGCTGGGCCGCCACCGGAGGATGCATGGGGAGTCTCCACCGTCCCAGGAACGATGATCTCCGGCGCAGCGGCCATCCTTGGGGCGGAAAACACTGCGTTCGCAGAGGGCTTGCGCAAGCGTATCCGCAGGTCCCCCCTGGAATACTCAAACTCCTCCAAATTATGCTCGGTCATGAACTGAAGGAGCTGTTCGATCTGCTGAATTTCCGGATTGGCGAACGACGGACTAGATTTGCTGGGTTTTTTGCGTTTCATGCCTGCTCTAGAGCTCAATGAGATCCCGCGGCGCGCGGGTCAGTACTTCTGTGCGATCGGCGTGAACGGCAACATCATCTTCAATGCGAATCCCCCCGATGCCTTCCGAATACACGCCGGGTTCGATGGTAATCACGTTTCCTGGCTCGAGGCGCTTCTTTTGTCCCCGGGCCAACCTAGGGTCCTCGTGGACTTCGAGTCCCAGCCCATGTCCCGTGCTGTGAACAAAGAGGCTGTCCAGGCGATACCCTGCCAGGACTTGCCTCGCCGCCTGGTCTACATCCATGCAAGCCGCGCCGCTTTTTGCCGCCGCAATCGCGGCCCCCTGGGCCTCCAAAACTGCCCGGTACCAAATATGGATGCGTTTGGGGGCCCGCCCCACGTACACGGTGCGGGTAATGTCGCTGCAATAGTGGGCGAGTATAGCACCCAGGTCCAGCACCACCAACTCATTTTTCCTCAGTCGCGTGGGTGTGGGGCGGGCATGCGGCAGGGCGGCTCGCGCTCCGAACGCGACGATCGTTGGAAAGGCCGGCCCCGACGCGCCCCCTTTCTTCATTTGGTATTCTATCTCGGCCGCCACCTCGAATTCACGGATCCCCGGTTTCAGCATGCCGATGGCAGATTGTACGACTTCCCCCGCCAGGATGGCCGCCCGCCGCATGTGGGCCAGTTCTGCCGCGTCCTTCTGCATCCTGAGGCTCTCGACCTTGCCCGGAGTTGTTACCCATCCGAGCCTTCCCCCGGCGGCCTTGCGCAGGCTCTGGAGTTGCCCCACGGTCACCTGTGTGGGATCGAAACCCACTCGCCGATACCTCGAATCCTTCAAGAACTGGCCAACGGACCCCAGCAAGGATCCCTGTTGCTGGAGGATCCGGACCCCGGTCATTTCCGCGCGGCCCTGGACCATAAATCGGCCGTCGGTGATGAGGGCACTCCCTTTCGGCGAGACGATCAGGGCGCCAGACTCTCCAGAAAAGGCTGTCAAGTAGAACCAGTTGGGTGGGCTGGTGATGAGCAGCGCGTCGAGCTTTTCGCCAGCTAAACTTGCTGCTAGGTTGCGGCGGCGTTGGTAGGAAGGCGTGTTCATAAATAGAACGAGGAGACCTAAGTCTCCTCGTGTACGTCCTAAGTTGAAATGGTATCCCTAAATTACCCCGGAATGATCCGCGGGGTCAGGAAGAACATCAATTCTTGCGACTGCGTAGTTACGCTAGTGCGCTTGAACAGATGTCCAATCAGCGGCAAGCTGCCCACCAGTGGAACCTGTTGGATATCCGTGCGCTGCGAGGAGATGATGATGCCGCCGATTACCACCGTACCGCCATCGGCCACGGTCACTTTGGTTTCCGCCGATTCGGTGTCGAGAGCCGGGATGCCCGAGACGCGCGGGATACCGGTGTCGATCTGCGTATTCTCCACGAGCACGTCCATGAAAACGGTGCCCTCGGCGGTGATCTGCGGAGTGACTTCCAGCTTCAGCACGGCGTCAATGAACTGCACCGAGATGGTGTTATTGATGGTGGTCTGAATGGGGATCTTAGTTCCCTGCTTGACCGTAGCCTTCTCGTTGTTCTGCGTGATCACCTTGGGCTTGGAGAGGAGTTTACCGACGCCCTTGGCTTCCGAGGCGGTAATGAAGAAGTCCACCGCGAAGTTCGGTGAACGATGTCCGAGGAAGATTCCGCTCGTCGGAGCGCCAGCTCCGAGGTTGGTGTTTAACGGGAGGCTGCTGGTCCCGGCGGACGTAAGAAAGGGCGGCGGGGTACTCGTGACGTTGCTGGTGCCGACGGTCGAATCACCGCCAGCGATCGATCGGCCGCTGGTGGTTTGTCCCGCGAAGCCTAATTGCGTGCCGATATCAATCGCAAAGGATCGGGAAGCGGAAACGACGCGCGCTTCGATTTCCACCTGCTGCGACTTGCGGTCGAGATTGCGGATCAGGTTATCGATGACCGGAATGACCGAGGGAATGTCGCGAATGATGAGCTGGTTCGAACGGTCATCGAACAAAATATCGCCGCGTGAGCTCAAGAACTTCTTCAGCAGCGGGGCCATCGAAGCGGCCTTGGCATAACTCAGTACGCGGGGCACGGTGACCGGAGCGATCGCTTCGGCTTGCGCCCTTTCCAGATCGCGCATCGTTTCCGCTTCATTCTTCAGCGTGGAGCGCGTGGCAATGCGCAGAACGTTGCCGTTCAATTGCTTGTCGAGGCTGTTGTTCTGCATGACAATATCCAGAGCCTGATCCCAGGGCACTTCATCCAGTACGATCGTGAGAGTTCCCTTGACTGCGGGATCCAGGACCACGTTCAGGCCACTGATTTCGTGAATCAGGCGGAAGAAGTCCTTGAGGTCAACGTCCTTCAGGTTCACGGAAATCGGCTCACCGGTATATTTCCCTGCCGGGGCTGGCGCCGAGGCTGCCGGAGTCTGCGCCATCGTCGTCGCCGCCGTGCCGGCTTGCTGCACGGCCTGCTGAGCTGCCGCCTGCGGCGTCGAGGAATCCGGGCGGACGGGGTCCTTGTCGCTGAACGATGCCAGTGTGACTGAGGGCTGGGTCAGTTCGCTGGGCAAAGCGAAGCGAGGAGCAGGAATCTTTCGGTCCTTGGACGAGCGCGCAACAGCCGTGCGGGGAGACGCGGCCATGTAATTAAATGCCGGACGCGTCTTTTCGTTCTGCGTCAAAGTTGTCACGCTGGAAACCGGCTGCATGGGAGTCGACGAGGGCGTTTCGAAGTAGATGACTACGGCTTCCCCGTCGCGCGAAACTTGATAAGGGGTCGCGGTGGTAAGATCCACAACCACGCGCGCGACATCCGGGCGATATTGACCAATACGCACGCCACGAACGGGCGCGGCTATCCCGGGAATAACCGTCTTCTGTACCGCCAACCGAGCTCCCGCGAAGTCCAGCACCAGGCGATCCGGCTTCTGCATGCGGCCGGCGTGAACGTCGAGATGTCCCACGCCTTCCACGCGCACCGCCGACCGTTCCGGCGCTTGCGTAATGGCAACGCTGGAGATGACCGCCGAGGTCGATGTCGCGCCAGTGGGCCCCTCGGTCTGCCCAAGCAATGGACTGGCCGCGGCCGCCATGCTTAGAAGGATCAGGTAGCCATGCCGTAGGGCCGGCCAATTCGTCTTCATTGCTGTTCTCCTGGACTGGAGTAAATTCGTTTATTGACCTGGTGCTCGACGGGTTTCCCGAAGGCGTCTTTGCCTTCTTCATGGAAGGAAACGCCATCCATCGAAATCTTTTCCACGCTGCCGTCATAGAGACGGTCACCTTCGCGCAGGAAGTAGGTCCGTGCTTGCGGATTGGAAACCACGGCGATCATCCCATTCGGCGCGCGCACAATACCGTCAAGACGGAGCGTGCTCACCTGCAAGCCTAGTTTGCCGGGAGGCAGATTCTGCGGAGCCTTAGTCTGCCGGCCGATCAAGGATTCGAAGGGATCACGCCGAGCCTGTTTCACTTCGCTCTCGGCGGCTTCTGGCGGAGTCCCCGGGGTAGCTGGCTTTTCCACCGCTTTGACTGCCGGTTTCGCAGACGACTTCCGCGTCGTCTTGGCGGCAGATTTTGCCGCGGGCTTGCCTGCCGGCTTGGCTGTTTGTGGTGCGGGTTGGGTCGCCGCCGGTGCGGCGGGCTTCGCCGCCTGCTGCGCCGGCGCGCCCTGCAGTGCGGACTTCACACTGTTGGGCGTTGACGGGCTCACCTGCGCCCGCAATCCGGGCGTCGCTGCCGCGACCATAAGCCCTAGTCCGAGAGTTATCGCTGAACGCATAGTTCGCTCATTCCCGCTCACCATTACCGAGCCGCCCCGGCTGCAGGCTTAGCCCCCGCTAGAGGAGCAGCACCCGTATCGGCAGGCTTGGTGAAGAATGTTGTTGCCGTGAAAATTCCAGAAACGGTCGTCCCCGGCCGCGTCGGGTACTTCGAACCTTTCGACTTATCCGGATCGTCGAATGTCAGGTCGCCCACGTTTATGATTCGCGACAGGCGTCCCAACCTTCCGAAGAAATCAAGCAGGTTGAAGTAAGGACCGTCAGCCTGCACCTCAAATGGCATTTCGTAGTGGTATTCCTTTGGCACAATCGCCTGCGCCTTCAAATGCCGGATGGACACATTGGAGGCGCTCGCCGCTCCCTGCAACAGGCGGATAAATTCGTCAGTCTCTTTTTCTTCGGGCACGATGGTCTTCAGCGTTTCCAATTGCTTGGACAAGCCGTCCATCTGCTGCTTCAGTTCTCCGTAGCGCTGCTTATAAACCTGCAGCTGCGTGACTTCCTGATTCAGCTTGGTCTTCTTCTGAACGGCCGTGTCCACCTCGTCGCGCTCTCGAGCTATCGGAGAACCCGGCACGTAAACGCCCACCAGAACCAGCACGACAGCCACAGCTGCGGCAACCAGCGCCTGCATAATCACCGACATGTCTCGAAATGGATTCGCCATGGCGCCCCCTATCCTTTTTTCGCCGGCGCCTTGGCAGTCGCAGATCCAGCCGGTGCATTGGCTGGGCGTGTCTGCGCTGCGGGGGGCGGAGTGATTTCAGCCGTAATTTGGAACGTGAACGACTGTACGGCGGTGTTCTTCTCGTCTTGCTTGGTTTCTTGGATTTCAACTTTCTGGAAATAACCGGAGCGCTTCAGCGCGGTGATGAAGTTGGCGACCGCATTTATGGATGCCGACGAACCTTCCATCGAAAGAGTGTTGCCTTTGCGGACCATTTCCGTGAGCCACAGATTTTCGGTGCGTGATACCGTGTTGGCAACCATGTCGAGCAGTTCCTGCCCGCCGGTGCGGTCCCGCTGCAACTGCTCAATCGTGGAAACCCGCTGCTGCAAGATCACTTTCTGCTTTTCGAACGCCTCGACCTGCAGCTTGGTCTGCTCCAGATCCGTTTTTTGCGCCGTCAGCCTCTTGATTTCCGCGTTTTCCTTGTTGAGCTGGTTCTGCCAGGTGTAATAGAAAAATCCGAGAACCAGCGCTCCGAGAACCAGTCCCGCGCCGATGAAGACCACCGGTAACGCTGCTCCCGTGTCTACCGGTCGCCGTGCCGACTTTGGCCGAATTTGTCCAAGAAGGTTTATGCGGATCATGGCTAGTCGAAGCTCCTCAGCGCCAGACCTACGGCAATGGCCAGCCGCGGCGCCATTTCGCGAATCTGGTCATCACTGTGCTTGCTGGGATCGATTTGCACCTTGCGGAAAGGATTTAATTCTTCCACCGGCATGGCGAACTCTTCACGCAGCAAGTCCACCAGGCCCGGAACGCGCGCCGTGCCGCCCGCCACCACGATCCGTTGAATGTTCTCGCCGCTGGCGGTGGCCCGGAAGAAGTCGAAGGTCTTTTGAATTTCCAGCGTCAGAATATCGGAAACGCTGCGCAGAATCTGTTGTTTCTGTTCGTCGGTGACGCTCGGCAGAGAATCGCCCCTCTTTAGGCGCTCCGCGTCTTCAAAGCTTAGGTCCAACTCCTTTTGCAGCGCGTCGGTATACTGATTGCCGCCCACGCTGACGTCGCGCGTAAACAGCGGCACGCCTCCACGCACGATGTTAATGTTCATGACGCTGGCGCCGATGTTCAAAAGCGCCACCGTCTGCCCGGCATCCGGCTCGTAGTTGATCTCGAAGCAGTTCTGTAATCCGAAAGCATCGATATCCACGACCACGGGCGTCTTGCCGGCCTGCGCCAATACGTTGGTGTGGTTCAAAATCTTGTCTTTCTTTACCGCCACGAGCAGCACGTCCATCTGCGAGTCCATCGACTCCAGCAGTTGATAGCTCAGGTTCACGTCCGCGATGTCGAACGGAATGTGCTGGCTGGCCTCGGAGGGAATTCGATCGTAGAGCTCGTCTTCGGTCATCAGCGGAAGCGGTACGCGCTTGACGATCACCGAGTGGCCCGATACCGACGTTGCCACATTCTTGGTCTTGATTCGTTGGGCGTCGAAAATTTTGCTGATGGCATTGGCCACCTGCGGCGCGTCCATGATCGCTCCGTCCACCACCGTGTCTGGCGCCAGCGCTTCCATTCCGAAGCTCACCAGCTCATAGCCCGCTTTCGAGGCTTTCAATTCCACGGCCTTGATCGAACTGGACCCGATGTCCAATCCCACGAGCTGCCGGCTCTTTTTTCCCATTCCGAACATTTCGCGGCCTCTCTCCCTGTTGCACGCGCCGGACTACCGGCGCCTCGCGGTCGCCTGGCTCATCTTGCGTTCCATCCAGCGGTCCAGGATCGTTTTACGCAGTTTCCAACGGTTGCCGAGTTTAAAGGCGGGAATCTCGCCTTCGGTGATGTAACGGTACAGGGTATCTGGGGAAATGCCCAGATATTGGGACGCCTGTCGTACATTCATCACTTCGCGCGATTCGCTCACGAGGAACGCCACCCCGGCATCCGCACACATTTAGTTCACGACCGTTTGCTGCTCCCCGTCTGCGCTGCGGACTCTCGGGGAAAACAGCCCGTGGGAGCTTTATGACATTCTACTACTCCGAGCGTCAAGGGAATCTATAGGGCTGTTGTCCTAATAATACGGGTAGTTCTAGGTAGTTTGGGGGGTATTGACCGGTAGTACCCAGTCAGGTTGTGGCTGCCCCAGGCAGATATCACAATTAGTAGTGGTTTTCACCGCTCCGCACCTGTACCGAGGGACGGTTATCCTTTGTAGGCAGTCTTATCGCTCGTAAAGGTACCACCGGGAGATTTTCACTTGCGAAAAACGTTTCTGCCCCATTTGTCGGCTGCGTCGTCGGCCGCTCGCTCCGAGCGCGCCCCAGCGCCTCAGCTAAGTTCTTGTTACGCTTTGTTCAGAGCGTGAGCGATTTCCACAGGGCTTCGACGCGTTTCTTGGTCGCCTCGTCCATCAGAATCTCATCCGGCCACGGCCGCGTAAACCCTTCCGACGCCCACTTGCGCGTTGCATCGATTCCCATCTTCGATCCAAAGTCTTGCAACCTTGCCGCGTGATCCAGAGTGTCCACCGGACCCATCGAAAACTGCACGTCCCGCTCGGGATCCAGCGCGCAGAGCGTCTTCCAGGCCACCTCGCTGTAGTTGTGGATCTTCACATCATGGTCCACCACGACGATCACCTTCGTGAACATCGCTTGCCCCAAAGACCAAATCGCGTTCATGATTTTCCGCGCGTGCCCGGGATAGGACTTTCGAATGGCCACGATCATCAAGTTGTGAAAAATTCCTTCCGCCGGCATCGCCACATCCACAATTTCCGGATACTGCATCTTCATCACCGGCAGAAACACGCGCTCAACCGCATATCCCATATAAAAGTCTTCCTGCGGCGGCGGCCCCACCACGGTTGTTAAGTAAATCGGTTCCTTCTGCCGGGTGATGCATTCCACATGAAAGACCGGATACTCTCCTTCGAGCGAGTAAAACCCGGTGTGGTCTCCAAAGGGGCCCTCGGTGCGCATCTCATTGAGGTTGACGTAGCCTTCCAGAACAATCTCAGAGTTCGCGGGGACTTCAAGATCGTTGGTTTCACACGGAACCAGCTCCACGGACTCGCGGCGCAAGAATCCGGCAAACATCATCTCATCGAGGTCCGGTGGAATCGGCAGCATCCCGGACAACGCGGTTGCCGGATCGGCACCAATCACCACGCTCACGGGAATTCTACCTTCCGGATTCTTCGCCCTGGCCCGCCGAAAATGCTCCGCTCCGTGTTTCTGCGTCTGCCAGTGCATTCCCGTCGTTCGCTGGTCGTACACCTGCATCCTATACATCCCCACATTCCTCTTGCCCGTCTCCGGGTTCCTCGTAAATACCAGCGGAAAGGTGATGAAGCGTCCACCGTCCTGCGGCCAGCATTTCAGAATCGGGAAATCA
>Ga0210399_10000293_pt1 | contig 40736 bp, 43 predicted proteins | sample IncBWC14MmetaG_FD_150865 | JGI IMG/M metagenome (GOLD analysis project Ga0210399, IMG submission 150865) | Forest soil microbial communities from Barre Woods Harvard Forest LTER site, Petersham, Massachusetts, United States - Inc-BW-C-14-M | ecosystem: Environmental > Terrestrial > Soil >... | reverse complement strand
GGCAATCTGGCTCGAAGGGTCTGGCGCGTAATAAAAGCCGGCGCCCTCTACCGCCTGGGTGATTGCCAGATTGGTAACACCAGGTTGGGCGACGACAGAGCGGTTGTCGTAATCGATATCGAGGATGCGGCTGAACTTGGCCATGCCGAGCAGCACGCCGTCGGCGAGCGGCAGCGCGCCACCCGAAAGCGAGGTACCGGCGCCGCGCGGAACGACTTTGACTCCGGCGTGCTGGCAATAACGCAGCACCGCCGCGACCTCTTCGACGCGCGACGGCAGCACAACCACCATCGGCAACTGGCGATAGGCGGTCAGCCCGTCGCTCTCATAGGCTCGCCGTTCGGCTTCGGAGACGATGACGCCCTCGCCCGGGACGATCCGCCGAAGCATCTCGACAATCTCGGTGCGGCGCAGCAGCACCGCAGCATCCGGCGCCGGCATCTTCATCGGCGGGTCCGCCTACCCAGCTCAGCCCTGGCGCGCCTTATACCGGGGGTTGGCCTTGTTGATGACGTAGGCGCGCCCCTTGCGACGCACGATGCGGCAGTTCTTGTCGCGCTTTTTCAGCGATTTCAGCGAATTGACGATCTTCATGCCCATGTCCTCGGCGAGGGCCGGAAGATAGGGAGTGGGGGAGCCGAAGTCAAATCCAGACGGCCAAAAGATCTCCCAACAAGTTCTTCACGATGCCGCGGCGAGGCTTTGGTCGCCGCGCCGCAGCTCGGGGATGTCGTTGCGGCCGGAGAGAAAGGCTTTGATGTTGCGTGCCGCCTGCCGCAAGCGCTGACGGTTCTCGACCAGGGCGATGCGAACGAAGCCCTCGCCATATTCGCCAAAGCCGATGCCGGGCGATACGGCGACATTGGCCCGCTCGAGCAAGAGTTTCGAGAAGGCGAGGCTGCCGATCGCTCGAAAGGCAGGCGGGATCGGAGCCCAGGCGAACATCGTCGCATCGGGTTCCAGGATAGGCCATCCGGCCTGGTGCAAGCCGTCGACCAGGACGTCGCGCCGGGCGCGATAGCGCTCGCGGATTTCAGCGATGCAGTCCTGGGGGCCATTCAAAGCCGCAGTCGCGGCCACCTGGATCGGCGTGAAGGCACCATAGTCGAGGTAGGATTTGACCCGCGCCAGTGCCGCAATCAGGCGCGGATTGCCGACCGCGAAACCGATGCGCCAGCCTGCCATCGAGTAGGTCTTGCTAAGCGAGGAAAACTCGACCGCAATGTCGCGGGCGCCGGGAACCTCGAGGATCGAGGGCGGCGGCTTTTCGCCGAAGTAAATTTCGGCGTAAGCGAGATCGGACAAGACGACGATGTCGTGATGGCGGCAAAACTCGACAATCTCGCCGTAGAAGTCGAGGTCGACCGTTTGCGCGGTCGGATTGGCCGGGAAGTTGAGGACGATCGCGAGAGGAGCCGGAACGCTGTGCTGGACCGCTTTCTTGAGCTCGCCCAGAAAATCGAATTCCGGACCGACCGGCACGTGGCGCACCGAAGCGCCGGCCATGATAAAGCCGAACGCATGAATCGGATAGCACGGGTTCGGGACGAGAACGACATCACCCGGCGCGGTGATCGCTTGGGCAAGATTGGCAAGCCCTTCCTTCGAGCCGAGGGTGACTATGACCTCGCTTTCCGGGTCGAGTTCGACCTCGAAGCGCCGGGCGTAGTAGGCGGCGCAGGCGCGGCGCAGACCCGTGATGCCGCGCGACACCGAGTAGCCGTGGGTTCTCGGGTTCTGCACCGCTTCGACGAGCTTGGCGACAATGTGCGGGGGTGTCGGGCCGTCAGGGTTCCCCATCCCAAGATCGATCACGTCGCGCCCGGCGGCCCGAGCACTAGCCTTTAGCGAGTTGACCTCGCTGAAAACGTAGGGGGGAAGACGCTTGATGCGATAGAACTCTTCGGTCATGGCGACTCGGCATAGATTAGATGCCGAAGTCTAGGCCGGCCGGTCTAGGTTTGGCCAGAACGATGGTGTCGCAGAGCGTGGCGCTCGCGCATCTGGCGGCCGCTACCGGATCCTGCAACGCGGAGGTCAGATCAGTGGCTGAAGAGAGCAGCGACCGCATCGTGCTGGGTCGAGGAGCCGCGCCGCTATTAGGGCTCATGGGCAGAATCGGAGATCGTCGCGCTCGTTCTCATAATCCTCCATTGCTTGATGGAGGACGTTGTCAGCCGGCAACGCGCGCAACGCCTCGGAGATTTTCTTTAAAGTCGCATCATCGTACGAGACCGGTTTGGGACACTTACACGCAGTCGAGCGCGTGCTGCAACCGGCGACGACCAGAAGCGCCGCAAGGGTTGCGGCTCTCATCCCTACCCTTAAAGCCATGCCCATGTTCTCCCCCCACCGGGGGTACGGTGATCAAGACTCACGATGCGATCAAGCCGCAAACGACTTCTTCACTGCTCAGCCGCGGGGCAGGCGGCGCCCAAGCTGAATTCGCACGTCGTTCAGGATATCGGTGACCCGGGAGATCGCTGAACGCATCTCGCCTTGGAACTCTCGCCCCTCCCGGTGCTGGTCTTCGATCGCGTGCTCGACCGTTGTGATCCGCAGCTCGTGCTGACTGACTTTAACCGTTAAATCGGCACGCACCTGTTGAATGTCGGAGCGGAGGCTCAGATAGCTCGTGATTGCGCCTCCGCCGATCGTCACCAGGATGACAGTAGCCTGGAGCAAATGCCCGAAATTGATCTCCGGGCTGAACTTGGGCCACAGACGCTTGTCGTCGGTCATCTTCTCCGCCCGACGATCCTGATCCCGCCTGGACCGAAGCTCAGGGTCTTGGTCTCGCCGCCGACGTGAACACTGCATTCACCGGTAGTCTCGTCTGCGGTGACGATCTCCCCCGGGACGTCGGTGTAATTGTCAGTGCGCACAATCTTCCAGCGGCGCTTGTCTTCGCTGTTGTGCCACGATTCGAGTTTCACAGACCCCGTCTCCCTCAATGATGCCTCAGCAGATACTCCACAGGATCAATGCGATCCGACAAAATTCCAAGCGAGGTTAGCCAACGTCGCATCAGGCGATGCCGGAGCAACAACAGTCAGGATGTCGGCGGCCAGATAGGCCGTCGCTGAGCCCATCGCAAAAGTCGCTGTTGTCGCCCCTGCGGCGAAGACCATAGTCCCCACGGTCGTGCCGTTCTTGCTGATGTGGTAGGTAGCCGTCGTGGCCGCGGGAACGCCCGCCGTTCCCTGGCTGCCAATTAGCCCCGCGGGAAAGGTCACGGTGTCGGCAAAAACATAACGCTGGACGACGAGGCTCGCGGTCGCGGAACCGGCTTGGGAGCCACTCACGGTGGTGGTGACCGACGCCCTGCCGGATCCGGTCACGGTGTAGGTATGGGCCGGTACCGATGCGAGACTCTGGGCACCGCCGCCGACGATGTTGGCAGACGGAAATTTCAGGTAAATGGTCTGGCCGACCAGGGTCGAGGGGTACGGAAATCGACCGATCGCGTGGTCGAGCCGGGCAAATTGCGCACCTGTCGCGTGGCTGCCGATTGCACTGCCGTAGGCACCGCGATAGAGCCCTGTGAGGGAATAACGATGGGTCGTCGTCAGTGTTGCCGTCTGATAGGCGAGAAGCTCGCCGCCGACATAACATAAGGTAGCGAAATTCGCCGCGTCAGCGGCCGAAACCGAGAGCAGTTGACCATGGCTCTGCGTCAAGTCGACTGCTAGTGTGTTGGTCGTATCCGGTGAGCTGCCGCTATAATTGGGCAAGGCGGCGCTGAGCGTCCCTTGCGTCGCAGGACCCGGGATGGTTCCGGCATAGGCGTAAGAGCTCCCGTCGCTGGAGATCCAGACCTGGGCCCCACCCCAATTGTTGCCACCAGACAGCGCCACCCAGATTTCGAGATCCCCGGACAACAATGCCGCCGGCGGCTCAAAGATCAGCGGCGCGTTCGCATCTCCGGGGCTAGCGTTCCAATTCGGCACATAGCCGCCCCCGCTCTGCTTGCCATAGAGGACGGCACTCGAGTAGCCGCCAAAGAAATCTTCGGCGGTAATCGTCAGCGTGCCCTCATCATCCTCCTCGACGGCGGTAATCCGCACGGTCAGTGCAATGCCGAGCCTCGTATCGCTAATCTCCACGAGGTCCATGGGCTCCAGCAGGCAGTATTTCCAGCCCAATTTGAAGGTATAGGTGTTGCGAAACAGCAGCGCGCGCTGAAGCACCAGTTGCGCGACTACTGCGCCCGTCAGATATGGGTCGACGATCATCTCAGCTTTGAGTGAGGTATCGCGCCGGACGCCGTAGAGGTCGACCGCAGCCTGGTCGAAAGTCTCGACGATGTGCGAATTGTAGCTGTTGCCTCGGTCCTTGCACTGCAGCTGGATGTAGTTGTTGGCGTCCGCTGGCGTTGATCGCACCACATGTACGGGATCATCGTTAAATCCGCCCGTGACTGTCGTTGCGCCGGTCCGGAGCGCCGGGCCTCCCGGACTGGCGCGGCGGTTCGCCCCGACCCTCGACTCCTGAACGATGTAGTCATTTTCGCCAAGGCTGTAGATCGGCGTCGTATTGGGTGTGTAGGTAAAGGGGCCAGCCGTACCGCCCAGGGTGATTGTGATTCCACCGGACGAGCTGGCAGCAAACACGGTCATCTGCGCGGTAGCGTTCCGCATCGCGATCATCAGGCCGCTGGGGATCACCCCGGCCCAAACGCCAAAAGCGGTCAACTCGGAAGTGCCGAGGATTGCCTGGACCATTCCGGCGCCGACCGCCGCATAGGTCTGCTCCTGGCCCGTCGTAGTGTAGCTGACGGTGATGGGCGAACCACCACCAAGCTCCGGATGGCGGAGGTCAAGGCTGACAATATCGCCGCCGGCCGTTGCGACCGCTCCGCCAAGCATCAGCAGCTGGTATGTTGCAGTCAGTGCCTGGTCACCGTACGGGATGATTTTCAGAAGATCGCCCGACCAAACGATCGCGCTGTTGCTGAGGTTGGCAATCTCGGCCAGGCACTGTTGTGCGGTTTGCTGCGTATCGAGCATTGGCGACACAAAGATGCCGGCGGCAGCGCAATAGCTTTGATAGGACGTTACGTCGGGGGAGGTCACCGCCGGATCGAGATTGGTATTCGGGAAGCCGGCGCCGTAGCGCGCGTTGGTCAGAAAGTCGGCGACTACGGCTGCCGGGTTGGCGTCATAGCCGTTGGCGCCGGACATCGTCTCGATGCCTTCGATTTCCACCGAAAAATTCGGGAGAGTCGCAGTATACCCGAGTTGGTAGTTATTGCAGGTGAAGTTCGCAGTCCCGGAGTAGCTCAGCGCTTTTGCGGAATGATTGCTTGCCCAAAACGGATCGGCGGCTTGACTGTCCTCACCGAGGTTGATGGTCGAGAGACCGGTCAATCCTGGCAGTGTGGTGATGTTCTTGTCCCACCAGACGGTTCCCATGCCGACGATCGGCCCCTGGCACATCCCCATAATGAACGAAGCCGAATAAGTGTATTGTTGACCACCACCCTTGCCGCCACCTCCGCCCTTGCCTTTTCCTCCCGTCTTCGACGACGGCGTTGCCTTGAAGTCGTCATAGTCGAGAAGATTGCCCGTTATTCGCGTGGTGCCGTAGACGAGTGGGATAACCCCGCCTTGTTGCGAGGTCTGGAACTGCAGTGATCCAACCGCCTTCGTCTGCTTGGCGTTTGAGCCGCCGCCAAGAATACCGCCCATGCGCGATCCTATCCTATTGCCGCAAACGGATCGAAGATCCGCACCGGACGTCGAGCCAATTGGCCCTGCGTCGCATCGGCATACACGACCCCGGCGTTGTGCCACGCGTGGATCAGCTGCGGCCAGCTGATTACGATTGCGCCATGAGCAAAGCACCGCCCAAATTTGAAAATAGCAACGTCGCCCGGCTGCGGCGGCGGATTATCGCCGCCAAAGGGAAGCTCGCGAGCGAAGCGCGTAACGCCCTCCAAATAGCGCTCTGTGTCGCGGTGCAAATTCCAATCGGGCGGATAAAACGGCACCTCTACATGCCGAATGACGCCAGCCTTTTCATAGACCTCGGCGAGCAAGGTCAGGCAGTCTGCACCGGCGCCTTTGACGCGCGCCATGTGATGATAAGGTGTGCGGAGCCATTCTCGCGCTTCCTCGATAACCGCAAACCGCCGAGCATCATTGGCACCGACCGTGGTCTGAGGTCGGACGAACGCGACCTTCAAACCGCCGTCTCCGGCGTCGGAATAAACGGAAAGCCGCCGAAATTTCCGGCATTGTTGAAAACATTCGTGCAAGTCGCCAGCGTGCGATCGCAACCGGGCAACAGATGGAATTGATCGCCGATTGCTACTGGGAAGAGAAAGGCGAGCTTGACTGTGACAGTTGTACCGCTGACAAAGGCGACGATGGTGCGGCTGAGACCCGCATTCAACCCAGTAACGCCGGTAATTGTCCCGAGTGCAAACGGCCTCGCCGAGCTCGGAGCATTGGTGATCACCGTCTGCGTCGAACCGGCACCGGCCGAGAACGTGTTGGAGAGGCTTTCTCGGTCAAACCGGCACATCGGCCCGCCAAAAACGTGCGTACACGAAGCCTGCCACAGGCGCCGCGGGATCTGGATATTGAGGAGCTCGAGATGCGATCGGCACTTCAATTCGATGCCACTACGGCTGCAATCGATGTCTGATATGCGGCCGGCGAAGAGTACGACCGTTCCTGGACTGGTATCGCCGTAAGTTGGCATGAAGGCGCGTTCGAGCTGCAGCATCGCGCCGTCAAGCTGGCCCTGCCAAGCCGCTTCCATAAACGGCAAATCGCCAATCAAGTCAGTCGCCTCCGGATAGACCCTGACCTCCAGCTCGTCTACCTGAGTGCCGATAACCACCTTCGTCCGCGAACGCTCGAATTTCGGGCCCAACACGAAAGTGTGACCATTGGCCGAAATCGCCGAAGGCGCTGCCGAGTAGCGCAGAAGCGACCCACCAACCAGAGTGAAGGTATATAGGTCGGCCATGATGAACTGCTCGCTGTCAGCGAGCAGGGCGACTAGCGCCGCTGAAGCAGGTTTCATCTGAGTTTGCCCGAACCCGAAAGGCAGGCGGCGTTTCCCCCCGAGCATAGGCGAACTAGGGTGGTTTTCACGATCGTACCGAAATGAAGGTGAGCTTTTTAAGTTGCCATAAGCGAAACATGAAATTCTCGAAAGCGTAGCTGTCATCGACGAATCGGCAACGGAAGTAGTAGCTATAATCCGCGGTGATGATCAGACCGCTACCCGGCGCAGTATTAAAGGTCACGAGCCCTGTCATTGAATCGACGCTGTAGCCTGCCGGGTCCTGGATGATGCCGTTAAAGTAGACTGCACTGACGACATTTGGCGCTAGGATGGGCTCAAGAAAGCCGCCACCCGGCAACGTCTCGCCCATCGTCCGCTGCAGTTGAAAGACTGTCCTAAGGGTATCGCCAGTACCGATTTGCTGCCCGGAAACCCGATCATCACTCGGATCCTGAAACAAGAACGTGCCGAAGGCACCCTGGCACAGCATAAAGAACCCCATAAGAGTTCGCAGCTCGTCAAAACCTGCCGCCGGGTTGTCACGTAGAAAATCGAAGACCAGCGTAAATTGCCACAATGGGTATGGGTAATCTAGGGCCCGCAATTCTCGCCCTGATGCCGCCCGCTGGATTCGCGTCTGAAACGTCGGGGACTTGGTAACGCTCCACGCGAGCCCGGGGAGGGCCGGGAAGATCAACGCCATTAGGCGGTCCGCAGTAACGAGCCGTTGCGCGTGGCTCTGTTGAGAGCATCGACCAGCAAGGCTCCATTACTGTGGAAGAAGCGTTTGACGTCTTGACTGTCGATAGCAGAGATGTTGACGATGACAGAGCCGCCGCCTCCCGCCCCGCTGCCATTGGCGACCGACGGACCGGCTAGCATTGCCTGCAGCCCTTGCGAGATGTTCGCCGGCAGCACCATCTCGTTGCTGTGGAGTTGCGCGAGAACGCCCCCCGGTCCAAGGCTTGGTACCGCCCACCCTCCTTGCGCGCTCGGGACGATGCCGCCCTGTTGAAAGGCAAACAAGGTACTGATTCCCTCAGAGAGGCTGCCAATGATCCCACCCGCCCCAAACAGACCCGTGGAAGCTACCCCTTGGGCAACTCCGCCGCCCACGACCGCCTCACCAGCACCCGCAAGCGCTCCCGAGAAGTCCTGATTGCCGCCGACCGCACCGGCACCCCAAAGCGCCCCAATCTGCCCTAGAGCGCCCTTGACGGCCGAGTTGACAAACTCCGCCACTATCGATTGCGCCAGATTTGCCAGAGCCTTCTGTACGGTGGTCGTGCCCAGAATGATCCCGGTTACCGAACGATCGATCGCGCGCTCGATCGGCGCCGCCGTATTGTCCCAGGCCCTCTTGTTTTCCTCTGCCAGTCTGGCATCGAGTGCCTGTACTCTGTCGACGTACTTCTCGTAGGCAAGAGCTTCCTGGTCAAGCTGCTCCTGCTGATTTCGGTCAAATCCGAGCGCAGCGTTGGGAATGGCGCTTTCGCTGACTGACCCTGCGAGGCTTGCAGCTTTTTGCTGTAGTTCGCCGATCGACGACCCGACCTGTGTCGTGGCGTCGCTGATGTGCAACTGCGCCTGCTGCGCAGCGACCCCCATGTTCGCGAACTGAGCCTGCATCTCCCCCGTGGCTGCTCGTACCGCGTTTGCCGCGGCCTCCATTCCCGACTGGAGATCATCGGTCTGGGCGCTGATGACGACGCTGGTTTCAAGGTCGGCCATAATCGTCTCTCAATTAATCGAGGACCAGATGGTGTCCTCTCAGCTACTTCCACAACCCATGACAGCTTCAATCCTCTGACGCCTGACGCCGCAGTTCGGCAAAGTCGAGTACTACTGGCGTCAGCCCGGCGTGAACATCCCCGGTGCGAAACCCTGGTCCGAGCTCAGCGCGGACCTCTTCGGGATTGGAGCCTTCCGCGCTCCTTGAATCGTCAAGACTCGGCCCCGTCGGCCGGCGGTGCTGTTTGCCGGCGCCTAGATACGCTGCGACCATGATATGCAGCGGTGGATGCTCGGCCCAATACTTGGTAAGCTCTTCGAAATCGAAGAGCGTCATTTCGTCTATGATTGGGTAGCTGTATCCGCAGGCGGTAGCAAGGAGGCCGTAGATATGTTCCCAGCCCTCCGCGTCTCTTCGACCGAGCGCTGGTCCGCGATCGTCGACGTTGCCCCCGGGCCGGGCCCGGGGGCAGACGCTTCCCCCAGACGGTCTTCGCGCAGCCTTAAACCCGACCCGGTCAGAACCGCATTTAGAACAGCGCCTGCATTGCCCAGGTCGAGCAGGTTCTCGACTATCTCTGCCGTCGCATCAGGATAGTTGCGCTGCAGCGCGGCAGCGACAATTTCGACCAGCACCCCGATCTGCACCTCACTCATAGAGGCGTCGATCTCTGTCAGCTGCCGCACCCTGGGCATAAGCCGACGGAGCTGGCCGAGCGTAAGCGGCGGGACGAGCCAATCCCGGCCGCCCATCGTTATCGTCACACCCGGGATCATCATTCCACCGTGCTCAAATACCCGATCGTCCCTGAGGCATCGGCGAAGGCCTGAAAATCGAGCTGGTGAATCGTCCAGTCGTCGACCTTGGTGGGTAGCGACAGCTTGTCTGCCATACAGGCATTCAAGCGCAAGGCTGTTCCGCTTCCGCCATACGTCGTATAGAACGTCGCTTTAAAGGTCGGCGTTGTGCCCATGAGCTGATTGGTGATGGTGAGTTTGCTGCCCGAGTTCGCGATGCTGTGGGTGTACGAGATCATCACAGCTGCACTCGCGTCCGCAGACGAGAAAGTGTAGATCCCCGTAGAAAAGTTGACGGAGTATTGACCCGCGGCGGAAGGCGTCGTTACCCGGTTGAAACGCCTGCCGCTGGCAGCGTAGACAACGCCGAGATCGTCGTTGTAGTTCGCCGCATTGGCTACGGCGACAGTATAAGGCGTTACCGCCGGTAGGCTGGCGGCTTCGAGTTGAGAGACCGCGAACTGGCCGGTGGCCGGGGTTAGGCCAAAGAAAATGTCAGAATACAGCAGGCCCAGGATCTGAGCGAACTTGGCCGTACCGGTGATCTTGCCTTGCCCGCGCGCGACGGCCACGGGAAACTGGAGTTGGCCGTACAGCGGTTTGTCGGTCCAATCGAAGTCAATGTGGATGTCTTGCAGCACCCCGAACTGACGCGGGCCAACCCCGCTGCCGGTCACATCGGTGCGCTCGCCCCACACGGCACCCGAGCCGAAGCTCAATTGCATGTCATATACTCCCTCTCAAAAGCCTCTCGGCAGCGCCCTAGCGACCGGGCCCGTCGAGCCGCCGCCGAGAGGCCGTATTGGAGGCGTGGTCAGACGCACAAGATCTCAATCGGAAGGATTGCGATCGCCTGGTCCCCGAGGACGCCCTCATCGGTCTCGACCTTCCCGGCAATGTAAGCGTGTTGCACCATCACCGGCAGTCCGAGGTTCTGAACCCCCGTTACCGCCGATGGCGCCAGTGCAGCTTCAATCGCATCGAGCAGCGGGTTGAGGAGCGTTGCCGGAGCCAAGTAAGGGTCGCTCGAGTGCACGTAGATGTAGAAGTCCGCGTAAAGGGACCATACGATCGGCGCTCCCAGAGCCTTGCTCGCGGCGTGTCCGCCCTTTTCGCTCATAAACAGGGCGGGCTGCTCCGTCGGCGCGAGGTCGGTCCAATGGCGTAGGCGACGGTTTGCGCAGGCAAAGCGCGCCGCACCGACGCCGAGCGCCCAGAGTGCCGCGTAAATTGACTCACGGATGATCATCGGCTGCTCGGTGAAACCAGAATGCTGTTCGACCAACGGCGTTGCGCGCGATCATTGCGATATGGCCTGCGCCAGCGTTCCGTCGATTTCGTCGCGAACCGCCGAGGTCATATCGTCGAGCGCCGAACGGAGAAACGAGGGTTCAGCGGGACCCGGCACGCCATTCTCCGCTGGGGCACCGATCACCTTACCAGCGCTGGGGCTGACGAAGGCTTCTCGCCTGCGCCGAAGGCTGGTTCTGACACTGGTCGTGCCGGCCAGACCGCCTTTCCAAACGGCATTATGGAAATCGAGGCATATGCTCGCAGTGATGGTCCCGTCGCTTTGCTCGACACGAAAATCTGACTTCGACATCAGTCGCGCGGTGCGGCTCGTCGGCACCCGACCACCGATATTACCTTGCTGCAAGGTGCGCTGGAGGCGGATCCCGAGCCGGGTGATGCTGCGAACGAGCCCTGAATTGATTGCTCCCGGGAGGGTTTCCAGCCACTGCAGCAACCGCTGGTCGCCCACGAGATAGGAGGTTATCATGCAACCCCCACGGGAGCTCCGGCGACGCCTTAGGGCGATACCGGGATCAGGGACCCGGCGATGGGAGCGACCCTGCGGTATTGCTGGATCAGAGATTTTATCGAATCACTCATATCCTTTTGCGAATATGAGACTGTCTGTCCACCACCGATCGCCTTCGTAACCTCTCCGATACGACCGCGCTCGCGGTAGCGCAGCGCCACCAGTTCGATGCAGGCCTGGGAGAGGTCTGCCGGCGGCACCGCATAGCCGGCGGTATATTGCATGCTCACGCACCCTGCCTTTCGTGGCACTGCATACCCCCGAATCACTAGCTGGGTCGGTGTAAAAAGGTATCCGCTCTGCGCGGCCATTGCGCCGACCGCAGCCGTGGCGGATTGTGCTGGCGTCGGGATCGCCGGTATCACAATACCGTCAACGAGCACGCGGCTCACGGCGGTCACCGGGAATGCTGCGAATTGATACCGCACGTCGCTCGGGCCGAGGACGTTCCCCAGACCATCGCGCGCCTCGATCCAATCCTGCGAAATAATCTGCCGATTTAGCCAAGTTTGAATGAGCTGGCTCGCTGCGGTAATCAACCGAGTGAGCAATGCATCATCTGTCGTGGGAAAGGCGTTCTGCCCTGTCTGCAGCCATGCCTTGACATCGCCGAGTGTCGTCAGATCGCCAAAGGCCATGGGATCAGCCTTTGGCCGGCTTGGCAGCGTCGAACGTTGCCGAGCGCTGCGCCGGGCGGGCGGAAATCGCCCCGGGGGGAAGGTATGTCTCCGCCGGCTGAATGTTCGAAAGCTTTGACCGAGACGGCTGTGATCGGGTCACGGTATACCCTCCCGAAATGGTGAGAAAGCCCTCAGTGGTGGTGCATCGTTCCATGATTGGCGCCGAGCTGGCCGAGGCGGGGAGTTATCGGGTAAGCGCGCCGCCCCCGGCCGAACCCCGGGGGCTGACGCGACCGTCCCTTCGCAGTAGCTTAGCCGTTGGCGATATTGCAGATAACGCCCATTGCGAAGGGCGCGTAAACCGCGAGCGTTTCCTCGGCGTAGACGCCAACCTGACGCTGGCGGGTAATGACCGGCCAGTCTATTTGGTAGTAATCTTGCCGGGTCTTAATCTCCGCGACATTAGGCACTTCGTTCGACTGGTACTGAATCGGCAGGTTCTCGGCCCACCCGATGATCGTGCCGGGCGGGACCCGTGGGTGAATCCGCACCGGGATTCGGAGGCCGCCGTTGACCGCAAACGGGTTGTAGTAAAACTGCACCACTCCGGATGCGGTCACTTGGTATTCGCCACCACTACCGTCTGCCGGCGAGTCGAAGCGCAGCAGCGGTCCCGACGAGTTCGACAGAACCTTGGTGGTAATATTCTTGAGTTCCTGAGAATTGACGTAAAGTACGGTAGGCGACACCTCGAAGCCGTCCCACATTTTCTGAAACATCGTGTCGATTTCGACAACCGACCCACGACCCGATGCCGTCAACGGCGTCCCCATGCCCGCTGTGCCGGTAGGCATGATGTTGACATAAGCGTTTGACCCGGGTTTCAGCGCGGTGGTCAGCAGCCCATCATAGGCATAGCTTGAGTTCGCCGAGTTGTCGGCGTTGACCGAGGTCTGCGGCTGATTTCCGGTGCTGAGCGGGGCGGTGATGGCGAAGCTGTTGATCGTCGTGATCGCCTGCAGCGTCTCGGTGCCGGTGGCGCTGGAGACAAACCAAGCGTAGGCAACCGCGCCACGCATCGGGGTGACGCTGCAGAACAGCGTCTGGCCGAGCGTCACCGCGAGGCTGGCTTCGGAGCTAATGTTCGACGAACCGCCCGACAGCATATAGCTCTTCCCGTCGGCGCCCGTAACAGTCATTGAGGTGGCAACGCCGCTTACGACACTCGAATTCTGGTATCCCTCGAGTGTCAAGCCGACTACCTTGACGAAATAGGTCGCCGTCGGCAATGTCGCGCCGCTTCCCGACGCCGCCAGGGTTGGCGCTGCCGGGCTGCCCAGAGCCAGTGAGGCATTGCCGGCAAGGATCGCCATCTCCTCTTTGAGCATCATTTTCTGGAGTAAGCGGAAGGTCATGCGAGCTTGGATGTCCTCGAATTCGCGGCCGGCCGAGATTGACTCAAAGGTCGCCGCGTCTTCCTCGCCGATCGTGACGTAGGAGGCGGATTTGTTCGAGGTCGAATAGGACATCTGGCCCGAGCGCTGGCCTTCCGGGACCCAGCCCATCGCGTCGAAGCCGGAACCGATGATCGCGTTGACCTGGCGCCAGTTTGTGGCTGTTCCGGTGCCGCCGTCGACGCGGGGCATCACGTTCCTTATCGGGGTGACGAACGGATAAAGGTTTTTGGCCGGAGCCTGTAAGTCATAGGCGAGCAGACCGGACGCGGTCGAGATCGACTTGGCGAGTCCATCGTCCGGCTTGGCCAGGGCCCCTTTCAAGAGCTCTAGCGATTCCTTGGTGATCGTATTCATCGAAAATCCTCCCGGATGGGGGGCAATGAAAAAGCCCGGCCGAAGACCGGGCTTGGTGACGGCCGCTTAGCGAAGCGGAGCTTTGCCGCAAGGCCGCAGGGGACTTGGTTACCTTCGGCCGACCCGACTCACGGGGGCCGCGACGACTTTAGGCAGAGCGGGCTTGGTGCAGATAAGTCCTCTTGATCGTCGCCCGCGAGGACCCCGGCTACCGGTGGTCAGGGTTCGTCGGGAGCTATGCCATGCACGCGAATGGGCTTGGCGTAGCTGGCCTTAATTAAGGTCAGGGTCTGATCCTCCTTGGTCATTTTGCTGAGGGCAGACGCAACAGCTTCTGGCGACAACTGGATGTCTGCGGTTCCGCCACCGTCCTGCTGTTTCGATATCGAGACGCTGTTTCTCGCGATCGTTAGGGGCGGGAGCGGAGTGCAGGCGATGTCGTCGATCCGCTTGGACAGCCGGTCGAGCATCGGCATCATTTCGCCAAATGCCCTGACGAGTGCGGCCTTTTCAGCCCGCTCATCGATCAGCATCTTGGCTAGATCTGTTGCCGGCGTGCCCGCTTCCGGCTCCGATATGCGGCTTCGGCTCTGCTCCTCGGCAGCGCCCTTTGCGCCGCAGCGGCATTGCACGCCGGCCGCCACCAAATCTCGGTGCACCGCGCACAACCGCTCCATAGTTTCTCCGTCGTGCCGTAGACCCGCTTTGGTGAGTAACCAGGAAGCTAGCTTGTGGATGTTCTGGTCCTCGGTTTGGACGCGCTTTGTCACGGGCGTCGCACCGCGTGCGCCGACAGGTCTTGCAACCAGTGCTGAAGCGCTTGGCAGAGCATCGTCGTCGTTTTGTGCAGCAGTTGGGGTCTCGCCGACATCTTCTGCTACCAGGGCATTCAGAAAATCGAGCAGTTCGGAAACTTTGCCGTGCATCCGCAACATCGGTTGCAACTCGTCAGCCGCCATCGTCTCCTCTGCATCGACCGCGTCCCGAAGCCAGTTGAGCTCCTGGATAATACGCGCCACACGTCCCGGTTCCCTTAAATTCACCTTTATAGCCGAGCCTGATGCCGTTTCATCCACAGGCCGAGAGTCGAGGATGCTGCGGGCTTCCACTTCCGCGATCGCGGCGTCCGTTTCCACAGCTCCCTGCTCCTTTTGGGGTGCACACTCGAGGTTCGCTTCCAATGGCGGCAGCAGCGAAGGATCTGCTGCCCCTAGTGACCGGGTCTCCAGACATTTCACCGCTTCGCTCTTGGCGCGATGATGGTGATCGGGGACGCCGCAGGTCCAGATTTGAACCGGTTGGTTGAACGGCTCTCTTGCAGACCCGGCCGGTGCCGGCGATGCACTGTCGGCGTTCGCTTCGCAGTAGAGCCCCCCGGGTATAGCGACAGCAGCTTTCCAACAATCGAACACTGCTGCGGGGTTCGCCGGGCGGTCGACTAGCGAAATCTCGTTGAGCACCAGGCCGGTGATGGCCTTGGAATTGGCAGCGTCGCGCTGGGTGACCCGACCGCCAATCGAAAAGCCGCGATACACCTTATTCTTGACCTTGGCGACTGCAACCGGGTCGACGACGTGGGCGACGATCCGGGTCATGCCGTCGTCACCGACCTCGGCCTCCAGCGTCGTTCCGGCGGCTGACAGCTGATGCATCTCACGCAGGGCCGGAAACCGCATGTAGTCCGGGAGGGCCGCGCGTATCGCATCGGCCCTAACAATCTCGTCCTGGTCGTCCACTGTTTCCGATGTCGCGATCCCATGCACGCGCACGGTTCCGTCATCCTGGGGCTCGACCTTCTCGATTGCGCCATAGAGTCGCATGATCACGTCCCGCCTATTAGCCTTGGTCGCTGATCAGATCGTTCGTCATTTTCTCCCGTGCCTCCCGGTACAGCGGGGCCTGATTTTTGCCGACGCCGGAGGCAAACGACGGTTGCTCTGCCGCCGCTTTTGAGAGGCCTGCCGGCGCTCCGCGCCAGCATCGCGATCGCTTCGAACGCCCGGTCCCCTCCCGTCGAATTGTCGGGAACGAGTATCTTGACCGCCGCGGCAGCAACACCTGCCCAAATCGGATCTCTCGTAATCCAATAGCAAAACGTGCCGGCGAGGGTACCAAGACCGATAACGGTGCTCGGCTGCGGCAACCATTGCAATGCCGTGGGCTTGGTCATATTGGGTTTATCCTGTCAATTCATTGCGCTGACTTCGAACCAGGTTGCAACCAAATCATTGGCTGCGGCGGCGGTATAAGATGAGCCTGTCAGAGCAATCACAATGGCCCCCGTCTCGATCGCCGTCGGGAAGACCGGCAACCCGATCCCGCCATGACTGCCGCCGAGAATCGCCGAGCTCTGCGCGTATTGAGTGTTCGAGCCGGCGTCGCCCAATTTGAAGACGTTGGACGTCAGCTGCCAGCCAACATTATTGTTCGGCGTTATCGCGTCGGCCCAGGCACCGGTATCAGCGATGACACTGCCGGCGACAACCACTCCTGCGGAAATCTTCGCATCGAACCACAGTTTGGCGCGCTTATCGTTGCTCGATGGTCCGGTCATGCCCCGGGCGGTGATGCGGAGCCCCCTGCCCGCGACATCGAGGCTCAAAGCCGGCAAGGTGTAACTCGCCAGAACGTCATCGGTGGTATCGGCACTATTGCCGGCGAGCGGATTGCCGAGTTGGCGAGCGAGACTGCCTTCTGCGAGCAGTGTGCCGGTTCCCCCACCGAAATACGTACGCATGTTCGAGGGCTCGGCGCCCATTCCGGGCACGACGCCGGCCAAAATCCAAATCGCGGCGCCGGCTGCGGTCGACAAGCAGACCCAGGCGCGCCCCCCCGCAGTGTTGAACCAACGAGAGCCTACTGAAAATCCTTGAGTCTGATCGCTGAGCTCAGTCGGGTCCGCGGTTGTGGTAAAATCGTTGTCGTCGGGCAGCAGGGTGCAGCCGCCGCGGATCAAGTCGATTACATCCCCGATCGCAGCCGCGGCGATCACGCCCTTCTGATCGGCCCTATACGATCCGCCCGAGGTCTGAAACCGCGCATAGGGAGCAGGCGCGAGCAGCCTATTTGTCATCGCTGGTTCTCCAAATTATCGTCGCCCTGCCGACGCATCCACAGCCACGGGTTCCGTCGTCGCAATCCGAAACTCGGACTGCGGATTACCCGGGTGCGCTGCACAGGACCGTTGCGTTGAGCTTGAGCACGCGGCCATCGTCGAGGACCGCCGTGCCCTCGAGGATGTAAGTGCCGCCGGCTGCGGAACTCGGCATACCGCCGACAGACGCGACTGAGAAGAAACCGTTGCGCATTTGCAAAGAGCCATCAACTGGCGAACGCACCTCGATCGTCGTCTGGGCCGAAGCCGCCAATACCCGAGACTGCGGTGTCGGATCGGTCGCGGTCTGATAGGGGGCTAGTGCGCAAGTCCAACTCGTCGAAACCATCGTCGCTGCACCGATATCCGAGGTAAAATCGAAGGCGAAGTTGTCAATCTCGCCGATCTCGATCGGATCGAACGGCGTTGCCAAGCGCATAGCCGAGTTCCTCATTGGCCTCTGAGCGGGTGGCTACTGCGGGAAACCGCGAAGACACTTCAGCTCTTGTCACAGATGTTTGAGAAGCCGCATCCGGCCGGGTGTGCTGAGAATACGCCGGTTGCCGGGGGAGACCAGCAGCCGTTCTAGCGACACCCGCACTGGCACTGGCGCCGGGGCCTCTGACCACTCGATTGCTAGGAACGCGTCAGCGGTCAGCGGTATTACGGTGGTGCTTAGCCATTCTGTCCGTCCTGGCGCGTCGCGGGCAACGAGGGCAGCGAACTCGGTGGGCATCGGCAGATCCCACGGCAACGACGCCAGCCATTCAGCCGCGACATACCGATCAGAAAAAACTTGTACCGACCACTCGATGCGAGCGGACCTGTCTCGGGCAACCCCGCCGCCGAGCGCGATCGGCAAAGCAAGAAGGCTGTTCAGAACCGCCGCCCATTCCAATCGCATTCGAGGGTCGCCCCTTGCAGTCGCGAGCGACTCGCCGGGCAGCCAGCCATCGGCTCCGCTCATTGACAGCAATTCCGCCGAAATACCCGGATCGCTTCGAGCGCCCGCCATAAATTCGCATGAAGCGGGTAAATTGTTACCCTGAGCTGCCAGTAACTCGAACCCTGTCACGTTTCCGGCTGTTCGGCTCGCCAGAAACTCGGCCGGATTGGGTGCATCCGAAACGACGGCCGTCGCGGCCGTGGGCGTGTAGGTAATGACGATGATGCCCTGACCACCGGCACCGGCGGCGGGTGCATTTGGATACCCGGCCGCGCCACCACCGCCACCATAGAGAGCACCGGCACCGCCGTTGCCTCCTCCTGAACCGCCAAAAGAGCCGTTCCGCCCGCCACCGCCGCCCCCTCCAGAGCCGTGCGTAGCATCCCATTCTGTGCCTGCGCCGCCCGCACCACCATGCTCGGCGTTGCCGTTGTCACCCGCACCTCTGGCGCCGCCACCGCCTGACCCTTGGGACCCAGCGCCCCCAGACTGCGGGGTTGATGTTCCACCGGCGCCTCCTGGCTGGCCAATCTGGTTACCGGTAGAAATTGACGCGCCACCGTCACCGCCAGCGGTGGCAGTCCCGGCCGCCCCAGTGCCGCCGCCGCCATTTGCTCCGCCGCCGCCATCACCACTGGTTGGGAAACCAGCGTTAGCGCCCGCTCCGCCAGCACCGCCTGGGCCACCTGGGCCGCCCGCACCACCACCACCAGCACCAGCAGCCGAGCCAGCCGTGCCGCCGGCACCCCCGTTGTTGCCCGTGGTCCCAGTACCCTCCGAGCCGCCAGCGCCACCGCCACCCGCGGTCAGGCCAGCGCCGCCGCCGTTCGCGATCAGAGAGTTGATGTTGAATGTCGTGCTGCCTCCGGCACCACCGTCTGTTCCGGTTCCCAAGCTCTCTGAACCGGCGCTCCCCCCCGCTCCGATCGTGATGGGGATACTGGCTCCAGCTGTGGCGGAGAAATTAGAGATTTTGCGGTATTCGCCACCACCGCCGCCGCCACCGCCACCGCTGCCGCCGCCACCGCCGCCAATGCCTTCAACAGAATTATTGGCATTGTTCCAATCAGCCGGAACCGTCCAGCTGGTGCCGGACAACAGATAGATGACGGTCACGCCGGCTCCTGCTCAGGTTTGCCGTGCGGCGGCAGCAAGTTGCCGACCCGATGCGAGCCCGCCGGGACCAGGTCGCCGATTCCTTCGGCGTTCACGTTGTTGTGCCCTGCGTCCTCAGATCGGCCGAACCCTTGTAAGCTGCGGTACCGGCCGGCAAGGTTAGCCGTAGCCACACACCTTGCGCGCCGGCCGCATTCGGTGTGAGGCCGGACGGCAGGTTGCCCGGGCTCGGCACGTTCAGGAAGGCAGGCTGCGTGATGAAGGCGCCGACCCCCGAGGAAGGCGCGGTCTGCCGGTTGGCGACCGTGCCGGCGTCGTTGAGCGCCGTCGTCAGCGCCAAGTCCAACAGCGCGCCCGAAGGCAGGGCCGGCGTCTCGTTCGCCACCTCGATCTGCGCGCCGGTCAGTGCCGTCGCGGGATTGTTATTCACAACGAAAACTTTGTCGTAATAGGTACGCTGAGACCCGGTCGGCACATCCGCCGCACTGGTCGAGAACATGCGGATCACAGCCGTCACCGGGTTTGGCGAGATCTCGAACAGCATACCCTGAAAAATCTTGTAGGTCGTCGTGTTATCCGGCACCGCGCCCCAGTCGCGGCTGACTGCGACCACATCGGTGCCGTAACCCGCCGTGGCGATGATCTGCCGCAACTGGTTCGCACCAGTGCCGCTCTTAGTCCAAATAATCTGCCCGGCGGAGACCACGGCACCATCGCCTGATTGCAGTTTGAAGAGTGCGGGTGTCGTACCGCTGTGGTTGGCTGATCCGGTCTGCGCGGTGTGCACCGCCGCGTCGGTCGTCACTGCTCCCGAAGGCAGCACGCAGCTATGGGCGGCGAGTGCGACGTCACCGACCGCGGGGGTACCACCGGGGTTGGCCACTGGTCCGTTCGCACTCGCCCCCGACAACGCGGCGTAGAGCAACCGCTCGAGCGATTGTGACCCGGTCACCCAGCTCTGCCCGTTCAAGGTCAGTGTCTGGCTTTGAATGACGCCGGTCGAGTCGCGTCCGGAATAGACGATCCTGGTCGCGGTATCGCTCGAGGAGCTCGAGACTGCATCGACACTGCCGGCCGGGGTGATGTCGTAGAACGCAACCCGACGAGTGAAGTCGACGGCACCGCCTATCGTGGCGCCGTCGGTCTCGGGCATATCGGCCGAGCCATAAACGACGATGTCGGACGGCAGCACGCTCATCAGAGGCTCCTAACTTTATCCACGTGAGGTTCGGGCGCCGCTTGCATCGCGCGGCATGCCGCGGAACGGGACCCGCCGGTGATTACCGGGATCAGAGGTACCCGATTATTCTCCGGTGGCCGCCTTGCTGGCGTTGGCTCTTGAAGCCAGCGCATCACGCAGCAACACTGGTCCCTGGGCGGTCAGGAACATCGGTTCGTCGCCGCCCTCGATCGGATCTAGCGCGAGGATGCTCCGCGCTTCGTTCACAGTGTAGATACCTTCTTTGACGTAACTGGTGAGCGCCGCGGCCTGATCCTTTGGATCAGTCAACCGCGCGCCCGACCACGCGAATTCGAGATCGCGATGACCCATACGGTTCTGGATCACGCTGTCGACAAGCCGTTTGACCCAACCCATCAGGGGAGCCAGGCCCTCCTCGAGCGCTGTGTCCTGGGCGGTCTGCGCAGTTGCGCGATTGACCTGCGGGGTGAAGGCCGTGGGCGGCAGCGAAAACGCGTAACACACGATCCGCGCCAGCCATTCGTCGAAATCATCCTTGTAGGGCGCCTCCCTGAAGGGCTGGTAACGGGCGCCGCTCGGTCCCCAAACAAGGCGCGTGCGGCTGCCGGTATTGCCGGCGAGGATCGAGTCGAACCAGTCCTGAAACTGACGGATCTGCTCGGCATTCCAGCCCTCGGGCGCGTTGAGCAGCCCAGGCGGGACATTGCCCTCAGTAAAGTGCTGCAGCTGCATGATCTGCCGGCGCAGTCCGATGTTGACCGTCACGACGATCTGCTCGACCGGGCTGAACCCGTAAGCCTTGTGCGGGCGCCGGTTGCGGGGCAGATAGATCAGCTCATCGTCCCGCAAGAGGCGCCATGGCTGACCGCGGATCACTTGCTCGTAGGCCGGTGCAGGGGGGCGCGGACGACGCCCGGTGTCGTCGATCAGCACTTTAATCGTCGATCCGTCGACCACATCGAGGCCGATGATGTCGCCACCGCGGTTGCGGCGAATTTCGAAGGCCGGTGCGTCGAGCACGAGCACATCCTCGAGCGCCTCGCGCAGCCAGGTGGCGAAGGGCTGCTCGCCGTCGGGGTTGCGCCAGAACTCGGTCAACCGCTCGATCCGGGGACGCATGTCCGCAGCCGGTCGGCGGTCGTCGCGCGGCTTAATGATCCAGTCGTGTTTTTCGACCTGGTCCTTGCGGGTCTCGATTGCCAGTCGCGTTATGTCGTGGCTCTCAGCGAGCGCTCTCAGCTCGTCGAAACCGATGGCCTCATAGCTGCGCGGTGTATAGATCGTGTTGTAGCCGACCGGGAAATCCCACAGCCGCACCCGCTCCGGCTGGGTTGGTGACAGCGGGTAGCTCGGTGAGAAGATCCCCTGGGCGGGCTGGAAGACCTCGCGAAATTGGCCGAGATCATTCTGTTCGCCCCAGCTGCCCCAGGAGTAGGAGGCAAGGGATGTCCGCTTTCCGCCGGCAGGTGGCATGGCTTATTCCGTACCTTTGTCGCAGGCTGCGGCCATCATCAATATCCTCCCGTGATCGCCGCGCGCTTCCAGGTGTTCGGCGCAGTGCAGATGTAGAGATAGTTGCTGTCGTGCATCATCTGGTTGCTCATACACGGCGACGAAGAAGCCGGCGAACCAGCATTGATCAGCCCGCCCAGGAAGTTGAGCGTCTGTGGCGTCGCAGCGACCACTCGGTAGTTCGAGCCGTCGAATTGCAGCGCCACATATTCGTAATTCTGATTGGTCGCCAAACTGATCGAGCTCGACGACGTGCCGCCGCCCGCCGGGAGGAGGATCTTTTCCCCGGCGCTGCCATTGACCTGGACACCCAAGGCTTTGCCGTTGTCGGTCGCAAAGCCCATGATCCACCCCATCGGAATGGCATTCGTCGGCGGCAGTGTCACCGCGAGATAGGGGAGCGGGCTGTTGTAGCTCGATACCGCACCGCCGTTGTCGGCGACGGTCGCCGCATAGGCGCTGACCGACGGGAAGCTCCAACGGGTGATCCCGCCGGCGCCGAGCATGCCGATCGCCTGCGCCGTCGCTGGCGTCGCATCGACGACCCGGAAGTTACCGCTGCCGTCAAATTGCAATACCACAAACTCGTAGGCGCCCTGGCTGGTATTGGCCAGCGCCAGCGTTGTCGCCGCACCGCCCGACCCGGGCCACACGATGTGGCCGCCCGATGTCGCGTTGACCTGGATCGACAGCGACTTCGCGTTGTCGGTGGCGAAGCCCATGCTCCAACCCCTCGGCAGCGTCGTCGTTGCCGGCAGAGTCACGGCCAAACCAGAAGTCGTATTGTAGCTCGACAGAATGTTGCCATTGTCGCCGAGCGTAGCGGCGTATCCCGGGGTCGACGGATAGAGCCAATTGCTGGGCCAAGGCGGGGGATCGTAGCCGTTGATGAGACGCGTATTGCGCGTTGCCGAAACAACCCTGAAATTATTGCCATCCGACTGGAGCTGGAGATACTCGTAGTTGCCCGCACCCAGGGTAATGGAAGCCAGGCTCTTGCCGCCCGCCAGAATTGCGCCTGACGATGCAGTGACCGTCATGCCTTTACCATTGTCTGTCGCAAAGCCGATCGTCCAGCCGGGGTTGAGGCTGCCAACCGCGGGAAGGGTCACGGTCATTGACGGGCCCGGCGCATTGTAGCTCGAGATATTGATCCCGTCGTCAATCGCCGCGGCTGTGTAGCTGCCGGCAGTAGGAAAAACCCATGAGCTGCGCGACCCGCTGCCAATCACGGTGATCCCGGTCGAGGACGGCCCGAAATTGACCGTCGCCCCTCCGTAGTTGGGATTGATCAGCACATTGCCGGTGCTCGCCGTCGCGTCGACCGCGGTGACGCAGTTGAAGAAGGGTGAAACAAAGGTGTTGAGGCCATTGTGGTTGAAGGTGATCGACAGGCAGATCGGCGACACTTCCATATCGACGGCGAAAAATGTGTTGCTGAAATTATAACCGTTTTCGAGGACTACACTTCGACCCCCGGTGCCCTCTGCAGTGCCGGCGCCCGAAATTCGCGAGAACTGGGTCTGCTCGAACGCCAGCCCGGCGGCGCCTCCGGCGGCAACGCAGACCGCGTAGATGTCACTGTCGAGAACAAAATTGAACTGGCATCCGCCGGCTCCCGGTGCGGTGCTGGCATTGTTGACGATCAGATGATCGATTTTTGCGGAGTTGTGCGCATCCGAAAAATCGGCGCTGCCGACCACCACCGCATAATCCGGGGTGTTGGCTTTGACGAACAAACTGCCCTCTTCCTTGAAATAGAAGCATCCGGTCGGACTGGCGGGCGTGCCGCGGCCGCACTGGATCCGCAGCACCGGCCCCGAGGTGATCTGACGCCCATCGATTGTCGCCGCCTCCGAGAGCAGGCGGAAGCCGTTCGACGCCTGGCCCGCGTAGTCGATCGAGATTGGCGCGGTAACCTTGTAGGTTCCGCCCGAAAAATGAACCGGCCAGCCGTTGGTGATCGCCGCGGCGATCGTCGCATTGATCGCCGTCGTGTCGTCCTGGCTGCCATCGCCCGCCGCACCATTGCAGCGCACATCGATCCACGGCCTTCCCGAGCACATCAGCACGTTGCCCGCGAGCGTCGCGGTGCCGGTCGCCGACAGCGAGGTGAAGTTCCCGGGCGATTGCGCAAGGCTCGGCAGCGCAGCGCTGAGCCCGAGGGCAAATGCAGCAAGCCTGAGCACGAGTCTTACAATGCGCTGGTCCGCGTTGTCCTCTTTGACCAATAGCGACAACCTTTGATCTCCTCCGGTGGAGCGGCGGAAGGCGCTGCGCTTTTCCGCCCTACAGCGAATAGCGGAGTGTAGGGCGGAAAAGCGCCAGCGCATTCCGCCATCAGGCGAGCGTTACAAGCGAGGGTTCTGAACGAGCTGACGGTAGAGGTCGTAGATGCCCTGATTGGACATCGGTTCGATCAAAAGGTCGGTCAGCGCCCACACCAGCGCGTCGGCCCGGTCGGGCGAGCAGCCCATGGGACGCTGGCCGAAATCGCCGTGATCGGCTGGCACAAAACCGCACATCTGGTCTTCGAGCTGCGGGAAGACGCCGAGGTGATGCACCCGGCCCTGCTCGTAGAGTGCTGCCACCGGCTCGGCTCGAGTGAGCTTGCCGCGGGCGGCGCGCACCGCCGCGAAGGACACGTTCGGATCGATCACGCGCAACGTCGCCTCGACCATCTCGCCGCCGTTGTTCACCTCGGCGACAACCCGATCGGCGCGGTGCGAGCGATAGGCTGCGATAGCCGTCCTAGCCCATTCCGCCGGAGGGTACCGGCCGGACACGTCGGCAAGCACCCAGCCTTGCCCCTGCCCATCCATCCCGGCGACGATGATGCCAGTCTCGTCGGCGTGCTCGGACGAAGTCGCGGCCGGATCGATTGCCACCACCACCCTGATCAAGGGCGGCGCGGCGCATGCCCGGCTCGCCTCGATCACGCCGCGGGTCCACAAGGCGCCCGGCACGTCGTCGAGGATCTCGGCCTCGAGCTCCTGGCGGCCGAGCCGCGTCCCCTCGTATTTGCGGATGATCTGCTGAAGAAAGGCGGGTGCCAGATTGGTCTGGTTCTCATAAGTCGAGCCCCGCGTCACCACCGCCGTCGGATCGGCAATCAGGGCCCGTATCAGCTTGGTCGGCCGCGGCGTCGTGGTTACCACGACGCGGGGATCGTTCCCCAACCGCATTCCCAGCATCAACATGTCCCACGCCTCGGGGTAGCGCCAGCTGCCGAGCTCGTCGCACCAGGTAGCGTCGTGCTGCGGCCCGCGCAGGCGCTCGGGCTCGTCGGCGCTGTAGAGCGTGGCAATAGCGCCATTCGGCCATGTCAGCCGCCGCTTCGATGGCTCGTAGCGCGGCCGGTCCCAAGGCGGCGAGATCGCCAGGATACCGCTTTCGCCTTCCACCATCACATTGCGCGCGTCGGCCGCAGTGGGTGCGACGAGCGCCAGACGACGTGCCGTCCACGCCGCCACTCGCGCTCGTACCAGCTCGGCGCCGGTTCGGGTCTTGCCGAACCCGCGGCCGGCGAGCAGCAGCCAGACCCGCCAGTTTCCGGTCGGAGGCCGCTGCGCCGGGCGCGCCCAGAATGACCAGTCGTAGAGGAGTGCCCGCGCCTCGGCGGGACTGAAGGCCGCCGCGAGGTCTTGTCCCGTCGTCTCCGGCAGCGACGCCAGCGAACCCGCGTGCAAGCCCGTCACCCGCATCCCTCCGGGAGATTCTCAGGCGCGCGATACTCCCTAATCGCCGGTGTCGCGGCATCGGCGATCAGGAGCCGAAGGCCAGACGCGCTTCGCCCGAGAATGATCCTGAGGGTTGCGCGGCGGACCGAAGGCCGGTTCACCACCGGCGCGCCAGCGGCGCCGTCGCCCATTCCGCCAATTTCGCCGATTCCTACCAGATTGATCCGGATTTGTCAATCAAGAAATACGTATATCGCAACCGCACTTGATCCCGAAACGCATCTCGAACGCCCCGAGCACCGCGATGAGGATGCACGGTGCCACCTCTGGGCTGACCCAATGGCCCCTGACTGCGCTCGGGCTATCGTCAGTGGGATTACGGCTGCCCACCGATCACAATTACCGGCGGCAACACCATCCGAGACTGCTGCGTTGAAAGACTGAAAGTAGAAGCTGTTGGTACGGCCTTGACGGGCGCGCTCGCCACGGCATCGGCCACTGCCTTCTTGACATCGGGCAACTGGCATTTTTCGGCGAAATCCTCGACCAGCAGATAAGCTTCGGCTTTTGTTGTCGGGGTTGTCGCCGCTGCAAGCCATGCTTGTTGCACCTTGCGGACGAGGCCGTAAGTTACGACCGGATCGATCCCGACCGCCGAGTTGGCTTGGATGTTTCCGATCGTCGCAGAGCCAAACCCCGCTGCAGCCGCGGCACCAGCACCGATCGGTCCGCCCGCCGCACCTGCCGCCGCGCCGAGCATCCCCAACTCGCTCGCCAATGCTGAATTCTGCGACGCGCCAGCGATTTGCGTGCTAAACCAGCCGACGCAGTTCTTTACGGCGAGCGCCGTGCCGTAGGTATAGTAATCCTTAATTGGCACGTCGATTGCGCGGACTCCGGTGGCGACGGCCTGAATATCGGCGGGTGCCGGCGTTGCAGGCGGCATGGAGTAGTTGGAGCAGCTGGCAAACAACAGGAGCGCGAGCGGTGGCAAGAGCCTGATGCCGCGTCCCGCTTCCCAATAAGTCTGCGAACTCGGATCAACCTCGTAGATCGCCCGAGCACCACGCCGAACGATCTCGGGCGCTTCGTCTTTCATTCTATCATACCATTGTGTGGACGGAGGTGTGTGGACGGAGGTTCGAAGGAGCCTCGCGCTCGGGTAGTGCGTCACTGGTGCACTACCCGCGCTCGATCCTCCACGATCGCCGGCGCTGATCGCCGACGCGCTTCGCCCCCGAAATGATCCTGGGTATTGCGCTGCGGATTGCCTCGAAGGCCGGTTCACCACTGGCGCGCCCACCGCGCCGTCGCCGTTTCCGCCAATCTCGCCAATTCCTATCAGATCGATCCGGACTTGTCAATCACGAAATGCGTCTATCGCAATCTCGCTTGCTCCCGAAATGCATCTCGAGTGCGCCGAGCGCGGCGATCAGGATGCCTGACGCTGTCTCCTGGCTGACCCGCCGACCGCTCCAGCCCTGCTCGAGCGCCCACTCCTTTAGCGATTGCTCAGAGCCGACGACGTGCCACAGGCATGAGCCCGCGGGGGAACCGGACCCGCCCACCGCTTGGATTGCGCGCCACACCGCCTCGCGCGCACCCTCGATGCGCATGCCCGGCTCATCTGCCTTGAACCGCGATGCGCCCCGTTCTCTCGGCCGCGACAAATCGGGGGCGCGCAGCGGATCGAGTTGAGCAACCGCAAAGCGCGCGCGAAAATCTTCGCCGGCTTGCCGCATCCCGCCGGTGATCGAGCCGCGGCGCTCCATCACGGCGAGGGTATCGACGGCGCGATAGGGTCGGGAGGGCCGACCGGATTCGTCGGCGATCGGCCGCTCCACCAGTTCGACGATGCCACGACTGCGGCGTTCAGGCGTGGGCCCGCCCTCGATATTGCGGTCGAGCGGATGGTTCTGGATGCGTCGCGAATGGGGGCGAGCCATGTCATCCTTTCGAACAAAACATGAACATTTACCTCACGAAAGAACGCGAGCGGCGTTCGAGGCGCGCCAAGAAGCGTCGCGAAGGCGCGCCGTCTTCGCGGCTGCGACGGCCGCCGACGGCGGTTGCAAGCGCTTCCACCCGGCGCAGGTGGTCGGCCTCGGCCGGGCTGCCATAGGCGACATGGCACACCGCATGATGCGTCGGGCAATAAGACGAGGCGTGCCGGCGCGGAGCGCCGCAGCTCCGGTCGACACCACCACCCTCGTCCAATAGATAAGCGCAGCCCGGTTCATTCTCCTGGGTTTCCCACGGCACCAACGGTCTTGACATTCACGTCTCCTTTTTCGCACTAAATCTCTTGTCACGATCACACGGGCATGTTAACGTACATTTTGCGTATGTCAATATAGCAAATTGCGAAGGACACATTATGGACGGGTCCTGGTTTCACCAAGCGTTGGAGCGGGTTAACGCGACCCAGGCCGATCTCGCTCGCCACCTGCGTCTCGCCCCTTCGGCGGTCTCCCGCATGATGAAGGGCGAGCGCCAGATGAAGCTCTTGGAAGCGGTGCAGATCGCCGGCTTTCTGGGGGTCTCGCAGGAGGAGGTGCTGCGCCATGCCGGCGACACCACGGTTCCACCGCCCGCCGGCGAGATGCCGCGCGGGCGCGGACGTCCGCCCTCGACGGGGACCTCAGCGGCTGCGGGGACGGGGCTCGGTCGGGGGATGGATCAAATCCCGATTCGCAGCGCCGCACGCGGCGGCGGCGATCAGGAGATGTTTCTCGAAGACGGCCCGATCGGCTACACCCCGCGGCCGGCCAATCTCGGCGGCGTGCGTTCGGCCTACGCGATCTACATGGTCGGCGACAGCATGGAGCCGCGTTACCAGCCGGGATGGCTGTTGCACGTCAACCCGTTTAAGCCGCCGACACGCGGTCGCGACGTCGTCCTCTACAAGGAGGGCGACGCCGTGCTGATCAAGCAGTTTGTCGGTTGGGACGGCGACACCCTGGTCTTGCATCAACTGAACCCCGACCAGGATTTGCGCATCCCGCGCGCCGAGGTGCGCGAATGCCACCTCGTCGTCGGCGCCGACCAGGAGGGCTGAAGCGCCGCTGCACTGAACTCGCGCTTGCGTAAGCAAGCGTGGGGCAGAGGTGTGCGGCGCATTCCGCCTTCAAACGTCGCCGGCCATCGTCCAGTCTGCATAGACGCGCGGGCCGTGCCTTCGAGGGGGTAATAACGGCGGCAGCCGCGCTCTCCGGCCCTTGCCTCGGCTTCTCGAGATCGCTGGAAAACTCGGAGGGGCTCGAGGAGGCGGCGGTTGATGGGGTCTTGACTCCACGTATGACAATTGCTATTATGGCAACCGACTGACCAGACGCCTTTTGGACGCTGGAGTATACGAGGAGATACCGATGCCTGAATCCGACCTGCATTTTCAGGTGGACCGCGCCCCCGGGGGCCAATTCGTGAAGGGTCAATCCGGCAATCCCGCCGGCAAGCCGCAAGGGTGCCGAAATCATGCGACGCGCACCGCCGAGGCATTGCTCGACGGCGAAGCCGAGGCGCTGACCCGCAAGGCCGTGACGCTTGCCCTCGGCGGCGATGCCTTGGCATTGCGGCTCTGCCTCGACCGGGTCATCGCGCCGCGCCGCGATCGACCGGTGCAGTTCGCCCTGCCGCCGATCACCGATGTCGCCGATGTCGCCAAGGCGATGACGGCGATAACGGCGGCTGTGGCCGAAGGTGCCATCACCCCCGGTGAGGGGCCGAGGTGGCGAAGGTGGTCGACGCCTTAGTCCGGGCGATCGAAGCGAGCGATTTCGACCGACGGCTGACGGCCCTGGAGGCTGCAAATGCAGCGGATCTCTGATATCAGGCTGGCGCGGGTCGCGAGAACCAAGGCACCACGTGATCTGACCGCACTCCGCCATCGCGCACTGCTGAGGGCGCGCGCTGCGGTCTCCGCCTTGTTGCGCCGATGCTCCGAGCAACCGGAGGCGGAGAAAGGTCGTGCGCTCGCGGGTGCCTTGGCACTCGGCGAAGCGGCGGCGGCGGACCTCGCAGCGATCCCGGACGGGGCCGATCTGCGCCGGCGGGACGAGGCCGGGCTGGCTCGCGATCATCCCGGGGTGGCGGAGGCGTTCACAGCGCGGGTTCAGGGTATCGTGCGGCAATACCGTGAGGGGCGAAAGGTCGACCCCGCCAATGCTTCGCCCGCCGAATTGTTGGGTGCTCGTCTGGCGGGGCCCACTCCCTTCCGTCCCTCGCAAGGGGGGAGGGTTGGAGAGGGAGTGGGTGAGGAAACCTAAGCTGCTTCTGCGGTGACGATCTCGCCGATCACCAAACCTTTGTCGCCGGCGCCGACATGGACCGTCGACCCGTCGGGGATATGGCCTTCAAGGATCTGCTGAGCCAACGGGTTCTGCAATTCGCGCTGGATCACCCGCTTGAGCGGCCTGGCACCGTAGACCGGATCGTAGCCGGCATTGGCGAGCCAGGCGCTCGCTGCCGCATCGACCTCGAGGGTGATCTTGCGATCGGCGAGCAACTTCTTGAGCCGCTCGAGCTGGATCGCGACGATCCCCTTCATGTCGTCGCGCGACAGCCGCCGGAACAGCAGGATCTCGTCGAGCCGATTGAGGAACTCGGGCCGGAAGGCGGCTCGCACCGCGTCCATCACCGCATCGCGTGCGGCCGATACGTCCGCCCGCTCGGGCAGGCTCGCCAGCGCCTCGCTGCCGAGGTTCGAGGTCAGCACGATCAAGGTGTTGCGGAAATCGACCGTGCGTCCCTGGCCGTCGGTCAGGCGGCCGTCGTCGAGCACCTGCAGCAGCACGTTGAAGACGTCGGGATGCGCCTTTTCGACCTCGTCGAACAGGATTACCTGGTAGGGCCGGCGCCGCACCGCCTCGGTCAACGAGCCGCCCTCGTCGTAGCCGACATAGCCGGGGGGTGCGCCGATCAGGCGGGCGACCGAGTGCTTCTCCATGTATTCCGACATGTCGATGCGGACCATGGCGCTCTCGTCGTCGAACAGGAACTCGGCCAAGGCCCGCGTCAGCTCGGTCTTGCCGACGCCGGTCGGCCCGAGAAACAGGAACGAGCCCAACGGCCGGTTCGGGTCCTGCAACCCGGCCCGCGCCCGGCGGATCGCGTTTGACACGGCGACGATCGCCTCGTCCTGGCCGATCACCCGGCGGCGCAGATTCTGTTCCATGGCGAGGAGCTTCTCACGCTCCCCGGACAGCATCTTGTCGACCGGGATCCCGGTCCAGCGCGATACGACGCCGGCAATGTGCTCTTCGGTCACCGCTTCCTCGAGCATCCGCCCGGCTTCGGCGCTTTCGACCTCCTTGAGCTTGCGTTCGAGCTCAGGGATCACCCCATAGGTCAGCTCGCCGGCGCGGCTCCAATCGCCGCGGCGCTGCACGATCTCGAGCTCGGCGCGCGCCTGGTCGAGCTGCTCCTTGAGCTTCTGCGCCCCGGCGAGCTTGTCTTTCTCGGCCCGCCACTGGGCGGTCAACTCGGCCGAGCGCTCTTCGAGCTCTTCGAGCTCCCTGACCAGTCTCTCGAGCCGGTCGCGCGAGGCCGGGTCGCTCTCCTTCTTCAGTGCCTCGCGCTCGATCTTCAGCTGGACGATGCGGCGGTCGAGCTCGTCGATCGCTTCGGGTTTCGAATCGACCTCCATGCGCAGCCGCGAGGCGGCCTCGTCCATCAAATCGATCGCCTTGTCGGGCAGAAAGCGATCGGTGATGTAGCGGTTCGATAGGGTGGCGGCGGCAACGATCGCCCCATCGGTGATGCGCACGCCGTGATGCAGCTCATACTTCTCCTTGATGCCGCGCAGGATCGAGATCGTGTCTTCGACCGACGGCTCTTCGATGAAGACCGGCTGGAAACGCCGAGCCAGTGCTGCGTCCTTCTCGATATGCTTGCGGTATTCGTCGAGGGTCGTGGCGCCGATGCAATGCAATTCGCCGCGCGCCAATGCCGGCTTCAGCATGTTCGAGGCGTCCATCGCCCCCTCCGCCTTGCCGGCGCCGACCAATGTGTGCAGCTCGTCGATGAAAAGAATGATTTCGCCGGCCGCAGCGGTGATCTCGGACAAGACGGCCTTCAGCCGTTCCTCGAACTCGCCGCGATACTTCGATCCCGCGACCATCGCGCCGAGATCGAGCGCCAACAGGCGCTTGTCCTTCAGACCCTCGGGCACATCGCCGTTGACGATGCGCAAGGCCAGACCCTCGGCGATCGCGGTCTTGCCGACCCCGGGCTCGCCGATCAGGACCGGGTTGTTCTTGGTTCGCCGCGACAGCACCTGCATGGTGCGGCGGATTTCCTCGTCCCGGCCGATCACCGGGTCGAGCTTGCCCTCGCGCGCCACGGCGGTCAGGTCACGGGCATAGCGCTTGAGCGCGTCATAGCCTTCCTCGGCCGAGGCGCTGTCGGCCTTGCGGCCCTTGCGCAAATCCTCGATCGCCGCGTTGAGCTTCTGCGGCGTCACGCCGCCGGCGGCGAGCGCCTTGCCGGCGGGAGTTTCCTTCGCCATCGCCAGCGCCAGCAGTAGGCGCTCGACAGTGACAAAGCTGTCACCGGCCTTCTGCGCAATCTGCTCGGCCTGCTCGAAGACGCGGGCGATCTCCGGCGTCAGGTAGATCTGGCCGACGCCGCTGCCCTCAACCCGCGGCAGCTTGCCGAGTTCGGTCTCGACCAGGTTGGCGACGATCTGCGGGTCGCCGCCTGCCGCGCGGATCAGATTGGCGCAGAGGCCTTCCTTGTCGTCGAGGAGGATTTTGAGGAGATGCTCGGGCGTCAGCCGCTGATGGCCGCTGCGCAACGCCAAGCCCTGGGCCGACTGGATGAATCCCTTCGACCGCTCGGTGTATTTGTCGAATTCCATGATATGCCCGCTCTGCTGAACCGGTAGCGGCGCCCCTCATCAGGCAGCCCCGCAACCCTTCCCGACCCAATATGGTGTGGTCAGGTGCGGCGCTCAACCCCAGGGACGCTGTAAGCAGCCTGTTTCCGGCGATGCTGTCTCAGCTAGCGGCGAGCTGTCGCGGCAGCCAGATCGCGGTGTGGGCGATGCGCGCGACCGGGATGCGCTCGTTGACCAACACCTGCACATCGACTTCGACGAAGCGGTGTCCTTTGTGTTCGTAGTTTCCGGTGATGCGGGCCCGGACCGACAACTCATCATCGATATGCGCGGCGGCAAAATGCTGCAATCGGCTGCCGACATGCATCCAAGGACCGAGAACGACGTTGTGGTTCAGCGCCCAATTGCCGGTGCGCGCAATGATGACCGGGTGCGCAAGGCTTTCTTTCAGATAGAGCGTCTCGGTTTCGCGAAGATCGCTGAGGCATTGCTCGACCAAGTCGCGAGTGATCAGGAGCGGGCGGATGCCGAGCAGCGTCCCGACCGCTAGCGTGTCCTCGCTCGCCGGGGGGCGTTGGTCGGGAGGAAGCGGCGGCTCAGCGGTAAGTTCCGTCGGCGGGGCCAAGCCATCCGGCAATGAGGCGCTGCCGCTGGCGCACAACTCGCCATGGCTGTCGACGCGGAGATCGAGGCCATCCGCTGTCTGCGTCGCGGTGACCGTCGCGATATCACCGTCGTAGACGGGTTTTTGAAACCGACACTCGGCGGCGCCGCGCTCGAGCCAGGCGCGTCCCCAGCGCGCGACCGGCTGATGAGCCATGTAAGCGTAGACATCGACACCGGGCACCAAACCGCCACCGAAGCCGAAGCGCCGGGCTACCGCGTCGTCATGGATCTTGTTCTCGGATGCCGTCGCAGTATTGAAGGCCTCGACCCGGTAGGGACTGAGAGCGGCTGCGGCCATGGTTCGGACTCCGTGTTGCGCGCCCAGGCTTGCACCGCAGCGACACCTCCGCAATCCTTTCTTTGCCCGCCGTGTCGATCAAGCAGAGACCGCGCCATGGACAGCCATCTTCCCGAATACGAGCTCTACGCGATCCGCTATGCCGAGCGCGACGCCCGACGCGCCGATCACTTCATCGGCGGCGATTCGCATGACGGGCCGATGCCGATGGACTGTTTCGTCTGGGCGGCGATCGGGCCGGAGCGGAGTTTCGTGATCGATACCGGCTTCACCGCCGAGGTCGCCGCGGCGCGCGGACGGCGGCACCTGCGCTGTCCGGCGGAGTCGCTGGCGCTCATCGGGCTCGACCACAATAGCGTCGCCGATGTGATCCTCACTCACATGCATTACGACCATGTCTCCGGTGTCCCGGTCGGGTGCACGGTGAGCCATCGATCTTCCAGAACGCGGCAGCGCCCCTTGACGAAGAGGCGGATGCCCCTTCCATTAGCCACCCGGCGTCTCTTCGCTGACGCAAGGCAGGCTCCTCTCTTGGGAACGCGCAGGAGGAAGGAAATGCCCTACAATCCCGTCGAAACCCACTACACCCGTCCCGATCTCGGCGAGGTGATCCTCGCGGCGCTGAAGGCGGCCGGGAAAGACCTCGATCAGCTGACACCGGACGACCTCGCTCCGGTCGACGAGTTCCACGGCGGTCAACGGCCGGCGACGATCCGGCTTGCGGGGCTCGTCGGCTTCACCGGAAACGAGCGAGTGCTCGATGTCGGTTCTGGTCTCGGCGGACCCTCGCGGTATCTTGCCTGGCATTACGGCTGCCGGGTCAGCGGCGTCGACCTGACCACTGAATTTGTGCGCATTGCCGAGACGCTGACGCAGCTGACCGGGCTCGTCGGCCGGGTCGTCTACCGGCAGGGAAGCGCCCTCGACCTGCCGTTCGAGGATATGTGCTTCGATGTGGTGTGGTCGCAGAATGTCGCGATGAACATCGCCGACCGCGAGCGGCTCTACCGCGAGATGCACCGGGTGCTCAGGCCCGGCGGCAAGCTCGCGCTGCAGGAGGTCGCCGCCGGTCCGGGCGGCCTGCCGCACTACCCGGTGCAGTGGGCACGGACGCCCGGCATCAGCTTTCTTTATTCGCAACAGGCGACCCGCGCGACGCTTGAAGCGACTGGTTTCCGGGTCCTTGTGTGGCAGGATACGACAGAGGCGGCTTTGGCATCGGCGGTGGCGCGAGCGGGCAACGCTGTCGGCCCGCCGCCGGTATTAGGCACGCATCTAATCCTCGGCGCCGACTGGCAGGCAATGTTCCGCAACTCCGCACGTAACCTCGAGGAGCGGCGCACTGAGCTGTTCAACGCCGTGCTCGAACGCGGCGACTGACGCGCTACTCCCGCGGCATTACATCGAGCCGGACGACAATGCCCTCCAGCTCCGGCTTCGCTGGCGGATAACGCCGCATCACCAGCGGGTCGTGACCGGGGAGGATGTGCTGCGGGCTCGGGGCGTAGGCCCGCAGCGCATCGTAGGCGTCCAGCATCTCGCCGATGTGGAAAGCCGCAGTGAAGGGGCGGCCGGCCTCCATGTTCTCGTAATAATGGGTCACGTCGGAAGCGAGCACGACCCAGCCGCGGCCGGTATGGACGCGGACGAATTGCATGCCTGGGGTGTGGCCGCCGACCGGGTGCAAACTGATGCCCGGAGCCAGCTCGACCGGTCCGTTGTAGAGCCGCACCCTCCGGGCGAAGTTGAGCCGCACTATGCCGACGACATCCTCGACTTCAAAAGAGCGCGCAAGGAACGGGTGCCGCATATAGCGCCCGGTCGTGTAGTGCAGCTCGACTTCCTGCAAATGAAACTGCGCCGCTGGGAAGCGGTGAAACGCCAGACGTTCGATTTGGCTCCGCTGATCGCTAGCCTCAAAAATTTTTCTTCGGCCGCGAATAAACCGGCACCGCTCTCGGTCTGGCGTCGGGGTGGATCTCGCGCCCAAAGGGGGCGTTCATGACTAAAGAGAATTACAGCATGATCGGGCGCTTCGCCCTCGTGCTCACTGCCTTCCTTTCTGGTACCCTTGCCGAGCCGAGGACCTCCGCTGCGGCCCCACTCCGGTGCTGACGGCGGGCTCCGACACCGTCCATGTTGGCGATGTCTTCGCCATTCCGATATCGATTGCCAACACCGCGGGGCTGACCTCCTTCCAATTCGACCTCGCGTTCGATCCGACGATCATCACGGCTCTGAGCTTCACCGATAGCGGCACCGATTTCGATCTGGCCGCGAGCAGCGGTGGGGGGTTCCTGACCGGCATCACCGGCTTCATCGACAACGCGACAGGCTTCTTGAGCGGTATCGCCGATTCGATCAGCGGCCTGATCACCGGGACCGGGCTGACACCGGGCGGAGTCCTCGTCGACATCGATTTTCAAGCCTTGGCACTCGGGATCTCCCCGCTCGCCCTGTCGAACGCCTTCCTGACCGACAACGGTGTGCCGCTGTCCTCGGCGAATGGTGATTTTTCGCCCCAGAACGGTCAGGTGACCGTCGTCGCCCCAGAGCCGGGGTCGTTGATCCTATTGGGATCCGCGCTCGGTGGTTTGGCAATGTTGCGCCGGCGCCGGAGCAGCGGGGGCTGAAAACGCGTCGGAGTCGCCCAACGCTCTTTGTCGCGCCCGTGTTCGGCGTGTTCTTGCCTTGCTCAAGGAGAAAAACATGAAGAAGCCGGTGCTAGCCCTCGGGATGCTGGGCTCGCTTCCGTTCGCGAGCGAGCCCGTCATCGCCCAGTCGTCTCAAAACGGACCGTACTACGCGAATCCGTCTTGGGATTAGTAACTCCCCGACACGACACGCTTCATCGTGCTCTTGAACTGGAACAGCGAGGCGGTGCTCGACCGCGTGACGGGTCTGGTGTGGGAACGCACCCCGTCTAGTTTCACACATGTTTGGGAGGACGCGCTATTTTTTCTGCCATGCTGTTGTGTCTACTGGCAATCGGGTGGGCTGGCGGTTGCGGAGCGTGGAGGAATTGGCTAGCTTGGTCGAACTGACTCCCACCAGAGGGTGGCCCGCAGTTTTTCAGGGTATCGACCACACTCAGGGCGAGTTCTGGACTTCGAGCACTGTCGAGGGCTTTCCGGCCCAAGCATATGCGGTCAATCCAATACAAAATAACGGCGGCGGCGTGAACGAGGATAGGGTAAGCAAGCACGGGTTCTGGTGCATCCGGGGCGGTGCCAGCGTCCAAAATCCTCAGTGAGCCTGGCACATGCACCGGTCGTCGAGCCGATGATGAATTGCGCTCGTGACCGAAAGGCGGAGCTCTGTGACGCGAACGCCTCAGTCAACGCGGCCCAGGTCGGTGTTTCGTACTGCAGAACGGCCAGGACTGTCCTCAGCTCCGCGCAAGTGCCCGAACCGGACGCGCCGCTTCTGTCAAACTCCGCGCTAGCGCCTTGCGCCGGCGCCGAGGCAGCGGACAGTGAATGCGCATGGGCGTGCATCTTTGATCATCAATGGAGGAGGCTTATGAAAGTGCTCGTGCTTGCCTTCGTCACGCTGGGCATGCTGGCCGCCGCTGGCGGGGCCGCCCGAGCCCAGTCATTCCAAAACGGGCCCTACTACGCGAACCCGTCATGGGATCAGCAAATACCGGCGGCGCAGCGATTTATCGTGCTGTCCAACTGGAGCAGCGCGGCGGTGCTCGACCGAGAAACCGGGCTGGTCTGGGAGCGCAGCCCAGTCAGCGCTGTTCGTATTGGCTGGTTCGACGCCGTCGCGGGGTGCGATGGTCTCAATGTTGCCAGTCGGCTCGGTTGGCGGCTGCCGAGCCTGCAGGAGCTGACGAGCCTCGTGGACCCGACGCAGAACAACCCCGCGCTGCCGGCGGGCAGCCCGTTTCAAGGCATTGCGAGTTTTCTGGGGAGCGTCTACTGGACCGCAGCCACAGCAGAGACGGATGCGAGCGCCGCCAAGGCGGTCAACTTCACCGACGGGTCCATCACCCAAATAGTTAAATTTGCAGCTGGTGCCGCTCCAGGGAGCCCGGTATTGGTGTGTCCGGGGCGGCTCCGCTGTGTCGAACCCGCCTTATTGAGACCGGCGAGACCTCAGCCGGTTTGATCGGACGGCCCCGGTAGCCGGCGTTGGTCGCGTGGCCGTGTAGCCTCGCGCGAAAGCGCCATGCCCGCGGCCAGCATCCCTTCGAGCCGGCTCACCCGATCGCGCAGATCGGCAACCTCTTGGCTGATCCGCGCCAGATCGACGGCGCTGTTGCGCGTCCGCTCGTCCAGCAGGATGACTTGGCGCAGTGCCCTTATCGCGTCGCCATAGAGGCTCACGCTGCCGTCGCCTTGCGGCGCCGCGTCGCCTCGACGGTCCTGCCAAAGCTTCGGCCACCTTGCGGTGACATTCGTCGGCGATGCGCAACGTCTCGGGGTGGAGCTGGTTGAACAGGTCAATCAGCGAACGGAGTTCCGCCGCCTCTTCTTCGGTACCGAGCTCGAAGGCCTGAACGGCGCGTCTAACGACCTCCCCGGCAGACACGCCGAGCGTGCGCGCCTTCACATCGAGCGCAGCCCACTCCTCTGGTGACATCAGAACCATCAATCGGGCAGAAGCTGCCACTAACCTATATATCTACCTCTGCGTAAATATCGTATGTCCTGTCGCACTGCGTCAGCGGGCTTACCGTTTGTGCCCTCGGCTCAGCTCGCCTTTAGCTCATCGACGGCGATACCCAATTCCCCGGCGGCGGCCGCCAGGCGCCGATCAAGGGTGACGAGGGTGGCGTCAAGGCGCCGGGCAATAGCGAGATGCAACGCGTCCGGTGCTCGCAGCGCCAGATCGAAGCGCCGTACATAAATGTAGGCGAGCCGAGCATCGCTTGCCCCGATATCGACCGGCAAGCTCATCGCCGCACGCCAAGCATCGAAGTCCGCCAGACGCGCAGATGCGTCGGCCTCAGTGAGCAAGGCCATGCGTACGAGGCGCGATAGGGCCGATGCGACTTCGGCGGCAGCAAAATCACTGATCAGCAATTCCTGACGATCGGCGCCGAGATAGTCGTAAACGGCTTCGGTCATCGGCTCAGCGATCAGCGTCGGCAGGAGGATGCTGGTATCAAGATAGGCGCTCAATCCTCCTTCGACTCGTACATGAGGTCGAGAAGCTCGACCGAGGTTAATCCGACGCCCCGTCGGGCGCATGTTCGAGCGCGGAGCCACTCGTGAGTTCCGGTGCCCCCCGCCGCGCGAGGTGAGGCAGGCCTAACCTCGACGACAGGCTTGCCGCGGCGGGTGATAATCACCTCTTCACCGGCGAGCGCCTTGTCGATGAGGCTGGGAAGCGTGTTTTTGGCCTCGGCCACACTATAGGCGGTCACGTCGAGCGCTCCGTTGGAACATGGCTCCGGATATAGCCATAATTGCGGCTTGCGTCCAGAAGGGGCATAACCTGGGAAGCCATGGAGGTTCCGAGATGCGCCTTCTGATCGCGATGATGAAGCACGAGACCAATACCTTTTCGCCGGTGCCGACGCCGCTCGCGCGGTTCGGCGGGGCCGCCTCGGCAGTAGGGAGGCCAGCCAACACATCTGTTTACCTATGATTGAATAAAGAGCCGCTTGCACCCAAAGTTGCGTTCCGCCACATTGGGGCGACGTCGGTAAAGCTTGAGGCCGTGACAATCGGCATATCCGACGCTCCGCACCTCGCTGGCGCCTCAGCGGAAGCCGGTTTCAAAGAAGGGAGATGGATTATGAAGAAGCTCGTGGTGGCCTTGGTGATGCTGGGAGCGCTCGCCTTCGGGAACGGGCCCGCCCGCGCTCAGAATTGCACCTCGTACCAAACTTCCGGGCCTTACTACGCGACCCCGTCCTGGGATCAGAAACTGGTGTATTTTCAACGTTTCATCTGCTTGACGGACTGGAATAACGAGGCGGTGCTCGACCGCGAAACGGGTCTGGTATGGCAGCGCGCCCCGAATTCTGTATCGGTGGGTCCCACCGTGTATTTGGAGGCGGCAGGGCAGTGCTGGGATGCGGGTACCGGCGGCCGCACCGGCTAGCGACTCCCGACACCGGAGGAGCTGATGAGTTTGGTGGACCGCACACAGTCCAATCCTGCATTACCCGCCGGCCACCCATTTCAAAACGTTCTCATGAACCCAGTTTATTGGAGTGCCTCGGTTGATGTCCCCCTGACGGTATCAAAACCGGGGAGCGGACTTCCGGTTAAAATTGAGGAAGGCCGGGTAGCTTCAGCCAGTACTGATACCGTGCTCGGGGTTTGGTGCGTCCGCGGCGGTTCCCACGTTTTGACGCTACGCTTGCCATAATCGCAAGCCGCTGGGCCACGGCGACGGTCGGGCACCACACGCGGGTCGTCCCTACCGCCTTCACGGCGCCTTGGTACTCCAATTTTGTGAGTGGTGATGCGGGGGCTGCGCTATCGTGATCTGAGGCTAATCGAGGAGCACGGCTGATGCGTCTGCTGATCGCGATGATGAAGCACGAGACCAATACCTTCTCGCCGGTGCCGACGGCGCTCGCGCGATTTCGCCCGCTCTATGGCGAGGCGGCGGTCCGCGCCTATCGCGGCACAGGCACCGGGCTCGGCGCCTATCTCGATCTCGCCGAGCGCGAAGGGGCGGAGATCGTCTTGCCGATCGCCGCCGGCTCCCCGCCCAGCCGCCCGGTCGAGGACGCCGCCTATGTGCACATCACCGATGCGATCTGCGAGGCCGCCGAGCGCGGTGGGTTCGACGGCATCATGCTCGACCTGCATGGTGCCCTGGTCACCGAGAGCCTGGAGGATGGCGAGGGAGAATTGCTGAAGCGATTGCGGGCGATCGACCCGGTGACGCCGATCGCCGTCTCGCTCGACATGCACGCCAATCTCTATGACGCAATGATCGCCAACGCGACGGTGGTCACCGGCTACCGCACCTACCCGCACATCGACACCTACGAGACGGCCAAGCTCGCCGGGGAGATCCTGCTGCGTGCAATCCGCGGAGAGGTAAAGCCAGTCATGGCGTGGCGCAACGAGCCGATGCTGCCGCATGTCATGCGGCAAGGCACCGACGATCATCCGAACAAGGAATTGCAGCACCGCTGTGCCGCAATGGGCGCCGAGGGTGCCCTGGCCGCGAGCCTCTTCACCGGCTTCCCGCATGCCGACATCACCAATGCGGGTCTGAGCGCGGTGGTGGTTACCGACGGCGACCGCAAGCTCGCCGAAGAGCTGCGCGACGAACTCTTGGGCCGGGCCTGGGTTGAGCGCGAGGCCTTTGTCTACAAGATCGAGCCATTGCAGCAATCGGTCACCCGCGCCAAGGCAATGCCGGCGCCCCAGACTGGGGAGGGCCCGATCGTATTGCTCGACCATTACGACAACTGCGCCTCGGGCGGCACAATGGACACGACCATCGTGCTCGCCGAGATCCTCCGGCAGAGGCTCGAGGATGTCGCCGTTTTCGCGATCTACGATCCGGCGGCTGTGCAGCAGGCGATCGCCGCCGGGATCGGCGCCCAGGTGACCTTGTCGATCGGCGGCAAGATCGCGATGCCGGCGATCCCGACCCAGAGTCCG
>Ga0210399_10000292_pt1 | contig 40838 bp, 34 predicted proteins | sample IncBWC14MmetaG_FD_150865 | JGI IMG/M metagenome (GOLD analysis project Ga0210399, IMG submission 150865) | Forest soil microbial communities from Barre Woods Harvard Forest LTER site, Petersham, Massachusetts, United States - Inc-BW-C-14-M | ecosystem: Environmental > Terrestrial > Soil >... | reverse complement strand
GCGGACAGCTGCGCAACCAGGCAACCATCGGCGGCAACCTCTTGCAGCGAACGCGGTGTCCTTATTTTCGCGGCGAGCATCTCGCCTGCAACAAGCGTGCACCCGGCTCCGGATGCGGCGCCAGGGGTGGAGAAAACCGCCAGGCGGCGCTGTTCGGAACCGGCAGTGGCTGCGTCGCGACGCATGCCTCGGATCTCGCGGTTGCGCTCGTCGCGCTCGATGCCGAGATCATTGTCGCCGGCGCGACTGGCGAACGGCGTCTCGCTCTGCGCGACCTCTACCCGCTCCCGGGCGCGACGACCGCGCCGGATTCCACGCTTGCCGATGGCGATGTCATCACCACCATCAACATCCGTGACGCCACCCGGTTCGCGGCCCGATCGACCTATCTGAAGATCCGGGATCGCGCGTCGTTCGAGTTCGCGGTCGTCTCCGTCGCGGCCGCTTTGCAGGTCGAGGGTGGCATCATCACCGCGGCGAGACTGGCCGCAGGCGGCATCGCGCCCTTGCCATGGCGGCTTCACGGAAGCGAGGCGGCGCTGGTCGGCTGCGCAGCGGGCGAAGCGGCCTTCGTCGCGGCCGGGGAACGCGCGATCGAAGGCGCAAGACCGCTGGAGAAGAACGCATTCAAAATCCCGCTGCTGCGCAACGCCGTCATCCGCGCCCTGCAGACGATCGGAGGCCCGCTGTGAAAACCGTTTCAAGCGCACGCTACGAAGCCCTCCAAAAAGTCACCGGGCAGGCGCGCTTCGAAGGCGAGGTGGCGCCCGCAGGACTGCTCCACGCGGTCTTGATCGAAGCTCCGGTCGCCTGCGGCGAGCTGTTGTCGGTGGATGCGGCGGAGGCCGCAACGCGTCCGGGATTTGCGACCCTCGTCACGCACGCCGATTCCATGCCCTTGAAGCCGTCGGCAGCGACGTCGTTGATCCGGGACAGCGCCATCCATTTTCATGGCCAGCCCGTGGCGCTGGTCGCCGCATCGACCTTGCCGGAGGCGCATGACGCGGCGCGCGCCGTGCGCGTCACGACCACGGCGCGGCCTGCGGTGACGCAGATGGAGCAGGCCCTCCGCTCGGCCTTCACACCCGAGATGGTCGGGCGTTTCCCGGCCGCGACCCGCCGCGGCGACGCCGCCAAGGCGCTCAGCGAGGCCGGGCTCGTGATCCACAATCGCTACAGCACCGCCGTCAACAATCATCATCCGATGGAGCCGCACGCCGTGGTGTGCTGGTGGGAGGGCACAAAAGCCGTCGTCCCTACCTCGACCCAGGCGATCTTCGGGACACGGGCGATCATTGCGCATGTCTTCGACATGCCGCCTGCCGACATTCGGGTGCTGGCACGCTTCCTCGGCGGCGGGTTCGGATGCAAGGGGCAGCTGTGGTGGCCGTGGATGTTCTGGGCAATGCTGGCGTCGCGCAAGACCGGCCGTCCGGTCCGGCTCGAACTGTCCCGCGCCCAGATGTTCACGCTGGTCGGGCGACGGCAGCAGACGGAACAGGACCTGACGCTCGGTTTCGCCAATGACGGCCTCACGGCGATCGCGCATGACGTCGTGGCGCAGACCTCGACCCATGCGGACTATTCGGACTCCACCGCCGTCTACAGCCGCCTGCTCTATGCCTGCCCCCATGTCAGCACCACGCACACCCTGGTCCGGACCAATGAACCGCAACCGGTGCCGATGCGCGCGCCGGGGACGGCGCCCGGCACGTTTGCGCTGGAGTCCGCGATGGACGAGGCAGCCGAGCGGCTCGGGATCGATCCACTCGAATTGCGCGTGAAAAATTTCGCCGATCACGATCAGGAAAGCGACCGGCCCTGGAGCAGCAACAGCCTGCTCGAATGCTATCGCGCCGGCGCGGAGCGCTTTGGCTGGGCGGAGCGCCGCGGACAAAAGGCAAAGCACGACGGTCGCTGGACTATCGGTGTCGGAATGGCGTCCACGCTCTATCCGGCGATCCGCCAGGCCTGCCGCGCTCGCGTGCGCCTGACCCCTGACGCCTCGCTCGTCGTCGAGTGCGGCACGCAGGACATGGGCTCGGGCACCTACACCGCGCTCGGCCAGATCGCGGCCGCTGCGCTCGGCATCCCCATGACGAAGGTGACGGTCGAACTCGGCGATACCTGGCTGCCGGACGGGCCGTTTTCCGGCGGCTCGCAGGTCACGGCCAGTATCTTTCCGGCGGTGCAGTCGGCGACGTCGCAGCTGCGCGCGGCGCTGGCGCGCATCGCCGCCAGCGACATCGACACACCTCTCGGCGGCAAAGCGGCCGATGACCTCGATTTCGAGGGCGAACTGATCCGCAGCCGCTCGAGCAACGCCGCGGAAAGGCTGAGCGACGTGCTGGCGCGGGCGGCCCCGGACGGCCTCGTGGCCGAGGGAGAAAGTGCCGCGACCGATCACCAAAAACTTGCCGCCACCGGCATGGGCTACGGCGCCGTTTTCGTCGAGATCGGCGTCGATACCGCGCTCGGCGAGATCCGGGTGCGCCGCGTCTGCGGCGCCTTTGCCGCCGGCCGCATCCTCAATCCGCTGCTGGCCCGAAGCCAATATATCGGCGGACTGATCGGCGGCATCGGCATGGCGCTGCACGAGCAGACGATCACTGACCGCGCGACCGGCTGCATCCTCGGCAAATCGCTCAGCGACTACCTCATTCCGGTGCATGCCGACATGCCGGAGTTCGATATCGCCATGATCGAGGAGGACGACCCGCACCTACCCGGCGGCGTCAAAGGCATCGGCATGCTGGGCACTGCGGGTATCCAGGCGGCGATCGCCAATGCCGTCCATGACGCGATCGGCAAACGGGTGCGCCACCTGCCGATCCGGATCGAGGATTGCCTGGCCTCGACTGGCGAAGACCGGCGCCGCTGAGCGTCGGGCTGGTCGTCCGATCTTGAGGTCGAATATGTGAGGTGATTCCGCGTTCTCGCGGCGCGATTGCACCCGACTTGTCATCATTGCCGAACCCTCCGAGATGAGAGGGCGCAAGGAAGGCCGGGTGCTGGCCGCAACCCATGGTCCGCCGGCATTGCGTCCCCGCGAAGGCCGCCCGCGGCCCGCTTGCCGATCATTTCCCACTCGGCGCGATACCCGGTATTCCCGCAGCGACAGGCGGACCATTGCTGCGATGCGCGCCCCGCGTCATGTCCCGCTCGGTTATCGTTCAGGTGTCGCGATCAGCAGGATCAGCAAGCACGTAACGGAGATTGCCTTTGTGTCTGGCGAGGATGCGTTCGGCCTGCGCCGTGTCATATCCCAATGTCAGCAGCACGGCGGTCTTGATATTGCCCGCAGCCTGCTCGAGGGCACGAGCCGCCTCGGTTTCGCCGCAGCCGGCAATCTGGCGCACCATGGCCTCTGCACGGCGCTTCAGCTTTGCGTTGGTCAGCTGCATGTTGACCATCATGCCGCGATAGACACAGCCGAGGCCCAGCATGATTCCAGTCGAGATCAGGTTGAGCACGACCTTCTGAGCGGTGCCTGCTTTCATCCGCGTCGAGCCGGCGATCAGTTCTCGACCCGTCTCGATCAAGACCGGATATCTTGCTGACGTGAGTAGCGCGGTACCAGGATTATTTGCAATGCCGATCGTCACGGCACTGCGCGTACCCGCCTCGCGCAGTGCCGCTTGGGTAAATGGCGTCGTGCCGCTGGCCGATAGAGCGATCACGACGTCGTTCTCCGAAAGCCGTGCCGCGTCGATCAGTCTGACAGCTTCGGCGGCATCGTCTTCGGCGCCTTCGACGCTTGCGACAAACGCGGTTTCCCCGCCGGCGATGATGAAGTGCAGCCGCCTCTCGGGCCAGCCAAAGGTCGGCTTCAACTCGGCTCCGTCCTGAATGGCAACCCGGCCCGAGGTGCCGGCGCCAACGTAAATCATCCGTCCGCGGTCGCCGAGCGCCTCCTTTGCGGCATTTGTCGCCGCGGTGATCGCTGGGAGCGCGCGCCCCACCGATGCGACAGCGGCGAGTTGGCCCTCCCACATCGCTTCCATCGCCGAGGCCGGCGGCCAGGCGTCCAGATCAGCAAAACGAGGGTCGACCTCTTCGGTAGGCATGCGCGGCAAGCTCCTTCCACAGATTTGAAACGCGGAACTTTGCAAGAGGTTCGGTTACGCCCATCACTTCACGGTAAAAACCCACCACGCCACCACCCGTACCGCCGATTTGAAGTCTCTCGGCCACGGTTGAAAACGACAACACTTCTGCGACTTGCGCGCTCGCCGACCGGTCGAGCAGCCGACCTTTTTCAGATGCAGGCCGATTTGAAAAACGAGCGCGCGTGGAGATCCTGCGTGCACTGCTGCGCATAAGATGTTAATGTGGTTTTGTCGCCCGTTGCCTTGTTTTGGCCGGGTTGAATCGATGATCTCTTGCCATGTCCGGGTGTGACGATAAGTTTCGCGGTTGCAGCGAACGCGTCCATGTCGCTTTCGCGGCCGCGGGTCCCGATCAGACCCGCCGCGCCCTGATGCTCGCAGCGCTCGCTGCGGGAGCCTGCCTTGCGACAACAAGGCCGCTCGCCGCCGAGGACGAGCGGCCCGGCAGCGATGATCGCCCCAAGGCCAAAGATCTGCTGGTATTTTCCGATGGCGACCGGCAAGGCGACGTGATCAAGCCCGATGACCTGGCCCTTGGCGGGCCGCCGGTCCATGCCTGGCCCAGGGATCCCAAGTCCGCCGTGATCCGCGACGGGTCGCGCCTGAACGAAATCATCCTGGTCAAGCTCGATCCAAACGATTTCGACGAGGAAACGCGGTCTTTCGCGGCCGACAACATCCTCGCCTATTCGGCCATTTGCACGCATGCCGGCTGCTCCGTCACGGAATGGGCCAAGGCGACGAACGCCGACGGCAACGTTTTCAAATGCCCCTGCCACAACTCCGAATTTGACCCACGGCACGGTGCCGAGATCGTGTTCGGACCGGCGCCACGGCGCCTGCCGGCACTTCCACTGGCGATCGTCGACGGAGCGCTGGTCATCTCTGGACCATTTACGCGAAAGGTAGGTGTTTTGTCCGCTGGATGAGCGTTCAGGTGTTTCGCGTTGCCAAAAAATGAAACGAGATCAAACAGGAGGATGCGCCGATGACCATCAAGCAATGGCTGTTATCGAGTTCTGTCGCCTTCACATGTCTCGCCTCGACGGCCGCGATCGCGGGTTCGATCGAAAACTACAGCGCCGTCACCGCGGCCCGCCTGGAGAATCCGGAACCTGGCAATTGGATGCTCTATCGCCGGACCTATGACGGCCAGGGCTATAGTCCGCTCGACCAGATCAACGCGTCGAACGCCAAGGACCTGACGCCGGTGTGGACCTTCTCGACCGGCGTCGTCGAAGGGCACGAAGCTCCGCCGATCGTCAACAACGGCGTGATGTTCATCGCCACCCCGATGGGGCAGGTCATCGCGCTCAACGCCAAGACCGGCGAACAATATTGGCGCTACAAGCGCGAGCTTCCCGACGATCTCTTCCAGCTTCATCCGACCAGCCGCGGCGTCGGGCTGTGGCAGGACAAATTGTACCTCGCCACGACCGATGATCATGTCGTGGCGCTCGAGGCCAAGACCGGCAAGGTGCTCTGGGACCAGAAAGTCCAGGACTACAAGAAAGGACAATATCTGACCCTGATGCCGCTCGTGGTCGACGGCAAGGTGATCGTCGGCGGCTCGGGCGGTGAGCTCGGCGTTCGCGGCTATGTCGTGGCGTTCGACGCCAATGACGGCAAGGAACTCTGGCGGACGTTTACGATCCCGGGCGAAGGCGAGCCCGGCCATGAGACCTGGAGCGGTGACGACTGGAAGACCGGCGGCGGCTCGGCCTGGATGACCGGCACCTACGACAAGGACACCAAGACCATCTATTGGGGCACCGGCAACGCCGCCCCGTGGCCGGGCTCGGCGCATCCCGGCGACAACCTCTATACCAGCTCCGTGCTGGCGCTCGATCCCGACAGCGGCAAGATCAAGACGCATTTCCAGTACCATCAGAACGATTCCTGGGACTGGGACGAGGTCGATGCGCCGATGCTGGTCGACCTGCAGCGCGACGGCCGCTCGTTCAAGAGCCTGATTCATCCGGGCCGCGATTCCATCTTCTGGGTGCTCGAGCGCAAGGCAGACCGCATCAATTATGTGGCCGGCTGGACTTTCGTCACCACCGACGTCTGGAAAGGCATCGAGCCGGAGAGTGGCAGGCCGGTGGTCGACCCGGCGCACAAGCCGGTGATCGGCAAGCGGGTCGAATTCTGTCCGTCGCTGTGGGGCGGCAAGGACTGGCCGTCGGCGGCCTACAGCCAGAAGACCGGGCTGGTCTACGTTCCCGCCAACGAGAATTTCTGCGGCGGTTTCAGCGGCGAAAAGGAGCCGCTGGTTCCGGGCAAGCTCTGGCTCGGCACCAAGCCGGAAGACATCGGCCTGACCCCGCGCCCGGGGGCCGATCACTTTGGCGAGCTGCAGGCGTGGGATCCCGCGACCGGAAAGAAGGTCTGGTCGCAGAATTTCCCAAAATCGCAACTGTTCGGCTCGGTGACGGCGACCGCGGGCGACCTGATCCTGGCGGGTGGCACCAACGACCGGATGTTCCGCATCTTCGACGACAAGTCCGGAAAGCTGCTCTGGGAGCAGAAGACCAACTCGGGCATCATGGCGATGCCGATCGCCTATGAGGTCGATGGCGTCGAATATATCGCGGTCCAATCGGGCTGGGGGGTCGACGCGGCGCGCATCCAGGATGGACTGTCCAAGGCCAATCTCGGCATCGAGGACAACGTGCCACAGGGCGGCGTGGTCTGGGTCTTCGCGCTGAAGAAGTAGCGGCCTCGCATCGAGCACGCGGACCGTCTCCACGCTCCGTCATGCCCGGGCTTGTGCCGCCTGCGGGGCCGAAGCCCCTTCGGCGCGGCGAAGGCCCGGGCATCCACGCCTTCTCTTTTCCATTGCCAAGACGTGGATGGCCGGAGACAAGCCCGGCATGACGAGGAAGATCAGCGGGGCCGGCCTCCGCCAACTCCGGCTCTCGCCAAGCGAGCTACACAGCACTATAGCGCGCCAGGTCCGACGCCAGATCGGCGAGCCGGTGCGTCTCGCCGATCTGCGCCATCCAGCACCAGAGCTCGAGCACGAAATAGAGGTGATAAAGCGCGAGCGTCTCGGACCAGTGCTCTCGGCCCATCACGCCATATCCGTCGAGCACGGCACGCCGGGATTCGTCGTCGAGATAGTAGAGCGCCTTGGCGACGTCCATCAGCGGATCGCCAGACAACGCGCCCTCGAAATTGAACACGCCGGTGAGCCGCAGGTTTTCGCCCGTGATCGCGGCCAGCAGATTGCCCGCATGCAAATCATTGTGACAGAGCACCGCTTGCGTGCAGGCGCCAAACAGCCCCTGCCCGCTCCGCGACATGTGCTTTGATCCGCCCCGCCACGCCTGCGTCTCCGCCGCGCTCCACGAATTCGGCGAGCTTGCGTTGGAATTGATGGGTCAAATAGGCGTGATTGGTCGGATGCGCGGTCCAGATGCCCTTCGGACCGATATAGCCGAACGCCTCCATCGGGATGCGGTGAAAGTCGCGCAGCGGCCGGCCGATCTGCGCGTAAGCGGAGGCACGCTGCGCGGGCGCCAAGGTCGATTCCAGCCGGCCCAGGATCGAGCCATCGAGCCTCGTCATGACAATGAAGTTGAGGCCGAGCAGCCGCTTGGAATCGTCCGCGACCAGAATCTTGGGCACCGGCACGCCGAGGCGATCGCGGATGAGACCGATGACGGTCATTTCCTTTTGCATCTTCCAGTGCAAATCGTCCGGGTAGACCTTCAACACCAGCGGGCGATGCGCGGCATCGACGAAGCCGATTCCGTACACCGAAGCAATCTCGCCGCCATGAAGCCTGGCGATCGCAGCGACAGCGCCCTTACAGCCGGCCTGGTCGACAATGGTCTGCGCCACCGCCACCGTGATTTGCAGATCGGGCCTGAGTTCCATGCCGGCATCCGTTCGAAGCCTGCCCGTTGCACGATCGGACCATGTCAGCAAGTGGGCCACGCCTTGAAGTCACGATTTGCAGGCGTTAGTCCTAACTTCCTTGGATGAATGCCCCCGCGTTAACCATGCATTAACCATGGCCGCCTAGCCTTTGAGTCATCATCCGGTCATCAGCCGATTACCGCCCGGTTCGTTCCAGGAGAACAGCCGATGCCCATTGAGACGCTGACATATGCCGCACTCGGCGCCCGCCTGAAAATCTCGCCACAGGCCGCCCGTGCCCTTGCCAAACGGCTCCGCCTGCCGCGCTCGCTGTCGGACGATGGCAAGGCGCTGGTGAGCGTTGACCTTGCTGAAATACGCCATGAACCGCGGCCGCCGGGCCGTCGCCAGGCCGGCGACGCCGCCGCCCTGCTGGGCAGAAAGATCGCGGCACTGCAAACGGAGATCGCGCGACTCGAGATAACGGCAGCCGGTCACCGGGCAGATTTCGAGCGCGAGCGCGAGCGCGCCGATCGCCTGCTGGTCGAGCTGTTGCAGGCCAATGCGGAAACCACCGCGGCCAAGGAGGCGGCGGCGCGGCTCGAAGGCGCGCTGCGGACCGGCGGCGCGATCGACAGCCCCGGGCAACCATCGCGCCGACTGGGTCATCTGGCCGCGGACCTGGTGGCAGGAGACCGCAAAGCCTGCAGATAGCCATCCGTTTCATCCATGCTTGCCGAGCCATCGTGAGGGAGACATGACTGACATCACCGATATCCGCGAGATGAAGGCGCGCATTGTCGTGTTCGGGGTCGGTGGCGCCGGTGGCAATGCCGTCAACAACATGATCGCGGCGAGGCTCGAAGGCGTCGAGTTCGTCGTCGCCAACACCGACGCCCAGGCGCTCACCATGTCCAGGGCCAAGCGCGTCATCCAGATGGGCACAGAGGTGACCGGGGGCCTTGGCGCCGGCGCACAGCCCGAGGTGGGACGCGCCGCAGCCGAAGAGGCCATCGATGCGATCCGCGATCATCTCGACGGCGCGCACATGGTGTTCGTGACGGCCGGCATGGGCGGCGGGACCGGCACCGGCGCAGCACCTGTCGTCGCAAGGATCGCGCGCGAGCTCGGCATTCTCACCATCGGCGTCGTCACAAAGCCGTTCCAGTTCGAGGGCCAGCGCCGGATGCGCTTTGCCGAAGCCGGCATCGTGGACCTGCTGAAGGCCGTCGACACATTGTTGGTCATCCCCAACCAGAATCTGTTTCGGCTGGCGAACGAGAAGACGACATTCTCCGATGCGTTCGCGATGGCGGATCAGGTGCTCTATTCGGGCGTGGCCTGCATCAGCGACCTCGTGGTCAAGGAGGGTCTGATCAATCTCGACTTTGCCGACGTGCTCTCGGTCATGCGCGAGAAAGGCCGGGCCATGATGGGCAGGGGCGAGGCTTCCGGCGACAAGCGCGTGCTGAATGCCGCCGTGGCCGCGATTTCAAATCCATTGATCGAAGACCCCTCGATCAAGCGCGCCAGCGGCCTCATCATCTCCATCACCGGCGGCAGGGATCTGACCTTGTTCGAGGTCGACGAAGCCGCGAGCCGCATTCGCGACGAGGCCGACCAGGACGCCAATATCATCGTCGGCGCCACTTTCGACGACAGCCTGAAAGATATCGTCCGTGTCTCGGTGGTGGCGACCGGCATCGATAATCTTGGCTCGGCGCGCCAGCCGCAATCGGCGGAAGACTCACTCACGGCGCTGGCCGCCAGGCTGCGCAACGACAACCGTCGCACCACCGACCGGATCGCACGCGGGGCACCGGCCGCGCAATTTCCAAGCGCGCCGCTCCGCCCGGCGGCCCGGCTCCCCGAAGCGCGACCGGCAAGGCCGGTTTCGGACTATGTGCGCCAGGCAGTTCCGCAGGGCCTCGATCCCTATGGCCGGCTCTCTGCCGTGCGCGATTCGATCCAGGAGAAGGTTTTGGACATTCCGGCCTTTCTGAGCCGCAAGGCCAAGTGACCCCCGCGTGCACGACGGGGAGTTAAGCCCGTCCACGGTGCAGCGCGATGAGTTGATCGGCGACGTCATTGAGGTCGTTGCCGACGATCTGCGGCTGAGGGCCGACCCCCAGCACATCGTTGCCGACACGCTTGATGAGCGCTGCCTGCCAGCCCGCCGCGACGGCTCCGAGGGTGTCCCAAGTATGGCAGGCGATGAGACAGAGCCGGGAGGGCTCGACCGCAAGCTCTCGCTCGACATAGCCATAAGCCTGGCGCGACGGCTTGTGATGCTTCACGCCGTCCGCACTGAAGCGTCGCTCGAAGAGATCGACGATGCCGCCATGTTCAAGCTGGCGGGTCTGAACCTCCAGCAGATTGTCCGTGAGCGTGAAGAGCCGGAAACCTGCATCGCGCAGCTTGCGCAGTGCCCCGGGAACCTCGTGGTGAGGCGGCATCGTGGAGAAGCGTTCCGTCAGCTCCTTCCTGTCCTGCTCGCCGATCTTGATGCCACGGGTATCTGCCAGCATCTTCATGACGGCCGATCCGATATCGGTGAACGGGACGTAGCAGCCGGCCACGGTAAGAGCCGCGGAATACATGATCAGGTTGGAGAACCACAGGCGCATGGCGCTCTTCTCGCCGAAGATGCGCTCGAAGATCGGCTCCATGGTTTCGAGATCGAGAAGCGTTTCGTTGACGTCGAAGACGATCAGGGGACGAGCGGCCATGTTGTTTGACTCCTGTTTGTTGTGCCCTCAGCTTTTCAGTGCCTGGTCTTGAGCCGGCTGCGATGCGCGGCCTGTTTGGCGCGATTGCCGCAGACCGCCATGCTGCACCATCGTCTCGCCTTCCTCCGCGTGTGGTCGGCAAACAGCAGCGTGCAGCCCTGCCCCTCACACGCCTTGACGTCGGCGAAGTCCTCTTCACACACGAGTTTCGCCAGCGCTTCGCCGATCGGCAGGAGCAGGGCTTCGGGAGATCGCCAGCGCCGCATCATCAGGAGCTCCAGACCACCGCCATCGCTGCCGCGACGACGCGAGATCTGGCTGAACGTTTCGTCCCGCTCCAGGAGCCCGTTCAGGCGGCCCAATTCGTGGAGCGCCCTGGGCACGAGCGGCCGGCCCGCATGCTTGCGGACGAAGCCCCTGAACCACTCGCGCAACGCGCAAGCCTGTTCCGCAACCTTGTCCAGTTCACCGGGCCTGGCCCGCGCTCTCAACACATCCAGGGCATCGGCTGGAACAAACCTCGCCTGAGCCAGCCATTCCAAGAGGCCGTCGCCGCTGCCAAGCCAGTCGATCGGGACATCGACCGGTGTCGCGATCGAGTTCAGGAAATCGAGACCGGGCGAGTCGGCAATGAAGATGGCAGGAGGTCTTGGTTCCACGATTGGACGTTCTCGCAGCAAAATGTTCCAATCGAATAACCTGTCCAATGGCTATTGACAAGTTATGCGCCGCCAGCAATAACCTGTATATATGTTATAAACTGGTTACTAAAAACGGATCCTTCCCACAATCCCGGGAGCAACAGATTGGCGATGAAGGATGTGAGCGTGGTGCTTGGCCACGGAGCATGGGCCGACGGATCGAGCTGGGCCCGGGTCATCACGGCCCTCGCGGCAGAGGGCGTCGATGTGACGGCGGCGCCGCTTCCGCTGACGTCTCTGGCGGACGACGTGGCCGCGCTCAACCGCAGCCTGGATCGAACCAAGGGATCGATCGTGCTGGCGGGACATGCCTATGCCGGCGCAGTCATTGCGCTCGCCCGCCCCGAACGCGTGAAGGCGCTGGTCTATGTGACCGCGCTTGCTCCCGACGAGGGCGAGAAGGTCGCGGACGTGTTCTATCGCCTCGAACCCCATCCCCAGGCGCCAAAGCTTGCACCTGACGGCAATGGCCTGATCTGGCTTCCCGAAGCAGCTTTCGCGACAGCGTTCGCGCAGAACGCATCTGCGATCGATCGCGCCGTGCTCGCGGCCGTACAGCGGCCGATCTCGCTGAACTGCATCACGGTTCCCGTCGGACGCCCGCTTTGGAAGGACATCCCGAGCTGGTTTCTCGTCGCCGAGGACGATCGCATGATCGTCCCCGAGACGCAGCGCTTCATGGCCCGGCGCATGAAGGCGACGGTCAAGGCGCATGCGGTGGACCACACGCCGAGCGTCACCGCCCCGACCGTCGTCGTCGACGTGATCCGCGAGGCCGTCCGCTCCGCAGCGGGGAGCTGAAGCAAGCCTTGCGCGTTGTCAGACGCGAAGTCCCGGGGGCGCTCCGATGACCTCCTCCCAACAGGTGATGAACAAAGGAGGGTCTCAATGACCGCTGTCAGATACCGGACGGCCGATGTCGATGGTTTCAACATCTTCTATCGCGAGGCGGGATCCGCCGGCGCAGCAAAACTCCTGCTCCTGCACGGCTTCCCGAGCGCGGGCCACATGTTCCGCGACCTGATCCCGCTCCTCGCCGACCGGTTTCATCTCGTGGCGCCGGACCTGCCTGGCTTCGGTCAATCCGATATGCCGCCGCGAGAGACGTTCAGCTACACGTTCGACAGCATCGCCCGCGTGATCGACCGCTTCACCGAGATCATCGGTTTCGATCGGTTCGCAGTCTACGTCTTCGATTACGGTGCCCCGACGGGATTCCGGCTCGCCGTGCGGCATCCCGAGCGGATCACCGCCATCATCTCGCAGAACGGCAACGCCTATGAGGAGGGTCTCAGCGAGGGGTGGAGCCCGATCCGGGCCTACTGGCAGGACCCTTCGCCGGCGAATCGAAACGCGCTCCGCGCCTTCCTTGCTCCGGAGACGACCCGCTGGCAGTACACGCACGGCGTTCCCGATCCGACCATCGTGTCGCCGGATGGCCAAAATCTCGACAACTACTATCTGGCTCGCCCGGGTGCTGACGAAGCCCAGCTCGATCTCTTCGGCGACTACAAAAGCAACGTCGCGCTGTATCCGACCTTCCAGGACTATTTCCGGACCCGCAAGCCGCCGTTCCTGGCGGTGTGGGGCAAGAACGACCCCTTCTTTGTTCCGCCGGGCGCCGAGGCGTTCAAGCGGGACAATCCCAAGGCAGTCGTTCGATTCTTCGACACCGGCCACTTCGCGCTGGAAACCCATGCAAGCGAAATCGCGGAATGCATCCGCGAGTTCCTGAGGTGATGGTCTCGCAACGACGGCGCTGATCGGGCTTGGAACGTGCTGCTGTTGCCTGATCGTCTACCTGAGGCCCGAGGCGTTCGGGGCCGTGAGGCGACAATCCCCGTCCCGCTCCGACGGAACGACGATCTCGGCGAAGCAGGACAAAGCAGATGTCTGCGCCGGCCCGGCGCCAATCAATCCGTCTGCAATGTCGGCGCGACTTCGCGCGCCACATGCACCAGGGCCGCGATCAGCGGTGTCATCGGATCGCGCTGCGGGATCACGAGCCCGACATTGTAGGTGACGGTCGGATCGACAATCGGGATGGTCCGGACCGTATCCGTAAAACCCAGGGTTTCCGCAAGCTTCGCCGGCATCACGCTGGCCCAGCGGCCAGTCTTGACGTGCGTGTACAGCACGATCATCGAATTGGACGTCAGCGTCGGCGTCGCCTCGACGCCCACCGACCTCAGCGCACGATCGATGATGCGGCGGTTCTGCATGTCCGGCGTCAAGAGGCACAGCGGCACCTGCCCGACCTCCTTCCAGGTCACCTGCTCCCGATCGCCGAACATGCCGTCCGGCGACGTCAACAAATGATAGCTCTCGTTGTAGAGCGGAAGCGAACGCGCTTTGCCGATCGGCTCGTTCTCGATGTAGGTCAAGGCGGCGTCGACCTCGAGATTCTCCAGCAGCGCAAGTGCCGCGATCGACGTGCAGGACACGATGCGAAAGCGCACATTGGGGTGTCGCGCGCGAAACGGCGTCGTCAGCGAAGCGACCATGCCGAGCGCGGTCGGGATCGCCGCAATCGCGATTTCGCCGGAAAGACCGTCCTTGAGTGTATTGATCTCCTGGCGCATGGCGCGCGTGTCGCCGACGATGCGCCGCGCCCAGTCGAGCACCCGCTCACCCTCCGGCGTAAAGCCCTGGAAGCGCGAGCCCCGCTGCACCAGCATCACGCCAAGAATCTCCTCGAGCTGCTTCAGGCTCGTGGACATCGTCGGCTGGGTGACGCCGCAGGCTTCCGCTGCACGCCCGAAATGCCGCTCCTTGGCCAAAGCCAAGAGAAGTTCAAGTTTGTCGATCAATAAGCAAAACCCTTCTGATATTCTTCATTTGAACGCCATCATGACTATCACGGCAACAACATGGCAGGACACGCCAAAAGACCGCATTTTTGCGGGCCAAGGACACCATCATGTTTCTCTATCATCCGATTTCATACGTCAATCAATGCGCTTTCTCTATCGCAGCATGAGACAGCTTTATTGATATCTTGAGAGATTCAATCTTTGATCGAATGCAATGATTTGCCTTCGACAGAGAGCCAGGGAATGACGCCTCAATATGAGTCTCGATACGAACCTTGGGATCCCACCCGGGGATCCGAAATCATCGCAGAGCATTCAAGGCGCGAGGGCGCGACACTGGTGATCCTGCACGCGCTGCAGGAGGCCTTTGGCTACATCCCGGAGCCCGCGATCCCGATGGTCGCCGCCGCGCTGAACCAGTCACGCGCCGAAGTTTACGGTGTGTTTACCTTTTACCACGACTTCCGCCACAAGGCGGCCGGTCGCCACGTGCTGAAGCTCTGCCGGGCGGAAGCCTGCCAGGCCGCCGGCGGCGATGCGCTGGCCGCGCGTGCGGAACAGAAACTCGGTATCGCGCTCGGCAACACCACCGCCGACAAGCGGCTGACGCTGGAACCGATCTATTGCCTCGGCCTCTGTGCCACCGCACCGTCGGCGATGCTCGACGGCCGCCTGATCGGCCGCCTCGACGAGGCCCGCATCGACGCGATCGTGGCGGAGACACAGCGATGACGTTGCGCCTGTTCATTCCCGGTGATGCCGGTGCGGTTGCCGTCGGCGCTGATGAGGTGACGCTGGCTCTGGAACAGGCTGCGGCAGATCGCAGCATCCAGGTCGAGGTCGTCAGGACCGGCTCGCGCGGGCTCTATTGGCTGGAGCCGATGGTCGAAGTCGCCACACCTCAAGGCCGCGTCGCGTTCGGGTCCGTCGCGGTGGCCGATGCCCCTGCCCTGCTCGATGCCGTCACCGGCGACGGCCCGCATCCCAAGCGGCTCGGGCTTGCAGATGAGATCCCCTGGCTGAAGCGGCAGACGCGGCTCACCTTCGCCCGCTGCGGCGTGATCGATCCCCGCTCGCTCGAGGACTACCGCGCCCATGGCGGCTATAAGGGACTGAAGCGCGCGCTGTCGCTCGGCTCCGACGCCATTCTGGCCGAGGTCACGGCGTCTGGCCTGCGCGGCCGTGGTGGCGCCGGATTTCCGACCGGCATCAAATGGAAGACGGTCGCGCAAGCCAAGGCTGATCGCAAATACATCGTCTGCAACGCCGACGAAGGCGATAGCGGCACCTTCGCCGACCGCATGATCATGGAAGGCGATCCCTTCCTCGTCATCGAAGGCATGACGATTGCGGCGATCGCGGTTGGCGCCAGCAAGGGCTACATCTACATCCGCTCGGAATATCCGCATGCGGTCGAGGCGATGAGGCAAGCCATCGCAGCCGCGCAGCGCGCCGGCTATCTCGGCCGACGCACCGGCGACGCGACGCCGTCATTCGACCTCGAAGTCAGGGTCGGCGCCGGCGCGTATGTCTGCGGCGAGGAGACCTCGCTGCTCGAGAGCCTCGAAGGCCGCCGCGGCATCGTGCGCGCAAAACCGCCGCTGCCCGCGCATCATGGCCTGTTCGGCAAGCCGACCGTCATCAACAACGTGCTGTCGTTTGCCGCGATCCCCTTCATCCTGAGCGAGGGGGCCAAGGCCTACGCCGATTTCGGCATGGGCCGCTCGCGCGGCACGATGCCGATCCAGCTCGCCGGCAACATCCGTCATGGCGGGCTGTTCGAGACCGCGTTCGGCGTCACGCTCGGCGAACTCGTCGACGACATCGGCGGCGGCACCTTGACCGGCCGCCCGGTACGCGCGGTGCAGGTCGGCGGCCCGCTCGGCGCGTATTTTCCCCGCGCTTTGTTCGACACGCCGTTCGACTATGAGGCTTTCGCCGCCCGCGACGGCCTGATCGGCCATGGCGGCATCGTGGTGTTCGACGATTCCGTCGACATGGCCAGGCAGGCGCGGTTCGCGATGGAGTTTTGCGCCATCGAATCCTGCGGCAAGTGCACGCCGTGCCGGATCGGCTCGACCCGTGGCGTGGAGACTCTCGACAAGATCAGGCGCGGCGAACGCACCGCCGAAAATCTCGCTGTGGTCGAGGATCTCTGCAACACCATGAAATTCGGCTCGCTGTGCGCGCTCGGCGGCTTCACGCCCTACCCCGTGATGAGCGCGCTCAAACATTTCAAGGAAGATTTCGGCCCCGCGCCGACGCGCCTCGTGGCTGCGGAATAAGAAAAGGATCGATCGCCATGTCTCTCATCGAAGAAACCGATTTCGGCACGCCGCGCTCGACCTCAGGGACGATGGTCACGCTGACCATCGACGGCCAGAGCATCACGGTGCCCGAGGGCACCTCGATCATGCGCGCGGCGATGGAAGCCGGCACGCAGGTCCCAAAGCTTTGCGCGACCGACATGGTCGACGCGTTCGGCTCCTGCCGGCTCTGCCTGGTCGAGATCGAAGGCCGCGCGGGCACGCCGGCCTCCTGCACGACCCCGGCCATGAACGGCCTCGTCGTGCACACCCAGACCGAGCGGCTGAAGAAGCTGCGCAAGGGCGTGATGGAGCTCTATATCTCCGACCATCCGCTGGACTGCCTGACCTGCGCCGCCAACGGTGATTGCGAATTGCAGGACATGGCGGGCGCGGTCGGCCTGCGCGACGTACGCTACGGCTACCAGGGCGACAACCATGTGTTCGCAGAGGCCAAGGGCCAGGCCAATGCCGCCTGGATGCCGAAGGACGAGACCAACCCCTATTTCACCTACGATCCTTCCAAATGCATCGTCTGTTCGCGCTGCGTGCGCGCCTGCGAGGAGGTGCAAGGCACCTTTGCGCTGACCATCTCCGGCCGCGGTTTTAACAGCCGCGTATCGCCTGGCATGAGCGAAAGCTTTCTCGGCTCGGAATGCGTCTCCTGCGGCGCCTGCGTACAGGCCTGCCCGACCGCGACGCTGACCGAAAAATCCGTCATCGAGATCGGCCAGCCCGAGCATTCGGCGGTCACGACCTGCGCCTATTGCGGCGTCGGCTGCACCTTCAAGGCCGAGATGCGCGGCGAGGAGGTCGTGCGCATGGTGCCGTACAAGGACGGCAAGGCCAATCGCGGGCATTCCTGCGTCAAGGGCCGGTTCGCCTGGGGCTACACCACGCACAAGGAACGCATCCTCAAGCCCATGATCCGCGGAGAAATCGCCGATCCCTGGCGCGAGGTGTCGTGGGACGAGGCCTTCACGTTCGCCGCGGACAGGCTCAAGGCGATCCAGGCCAAATACGGCCGCGACGCGATCGGCGGCATCACCTCCTCGCGCTGTACCAATGAAGAGACCTATCTGGTGCAGAAGCTGATCCGCGCCGGCTTTGGCAACAACAATGTCGACACCTGCGCCCGCGTCTGCCATTCGCCGACCGGCTATGGGCTCGCGACCACCTTCGGCACCTCGGCCGGCACCCAGGATTTCGACTCGGTCGAACACACCGACGTCGCCGTGGTGATCGGCGCCAATCCGGCCGCCGCCCATCCGGTCTTCGCCTCGCGGCTGAAGAAGCGGCTGCGCCAGGGCGCCAAGCTGATCGTGATCGATCCCCGCCGCACCGAAATGGTGGAAGCGCCGCACGTGAAGGCGCTGCATCTGCCGCTGATGCCCGGCACCAACGTCGCCGTGCTGACCGCGCTGGCGCATGTCATCGTCACCGAGGGGCTGGTCAACGAGACCTTCGTGCGCGAGCGCTGCGACTGGAGCGAGTTCGAGGACTGGGCGGCGTTCGTGTCGCAGCCGAAGAACAGCCCGGAGGCGACCGCGATCATGACCGGCGTCGATCCCGGGGATCTGCGCGCCGCGGCACGGCTGTACGCCACTGGCGGCAACGGCGCGATCTATTATGGGCTCGGCGTCACCGAGCACAGCCAGGGCTCGACGACCGTGATCGCGATCGCCAATCTCGCGATGGCGACAGGCAATATCGGCCGCCCTGGCGTCGGCGTGAACCCGCTGCGCGGCCAGAACAACGTGCAGGGCTCCTGCGATATGGGCTCGTTCCCGCACGAGCTTCCCGGCTACCGGCATATCGCCGGCGATGCAGTGCGCGAATCCTTCGAGGCGATGTGGAACGTCAAGCTCAATCCCGAGCCGGGCCTGCGCATCCCCAACATGTTCGACGCCGCGATCGACGGCAGCTTCATGGGGCTCTACGTGCAGGGCGAGGACATCCTGCAGTCCGATCCCAACACCACCCATGTGGTCGCGGCGCTGTCGGCGATGGAATGCGTCATCGTGCACGACCTGTTCCTCAACGAGACCGCGAACTACGCCCACGTGTTCCTGCCGGGATCGACCTTTTTGGAGAAGGACGGCACCTTCACCAATGCCGAGCGGCGCATCCAGCGCGTGCGCAAGGTGATGACGCCGCGCAATGGCCTTGCCGACTGGGAGGTGACGATCGGCCTCGGCAAGGCGCTGGGCTTCGAGATGAACTACAATCACCCGTCCGAGATCATGGACGAGATCGCGGCGCTGACGCCGACCTTTGCGGGCGTCTCCTTTGCCAAGCTCGACGAGCTCGGCTCGGTGCAGTGGCCCTGCAACGAGAAGGCGCCGGAAGGGACGCCGGTCATGCATGTCGACGGTTTCGTGCGGGGCAAGGGCAAGTTCGTCGTCACCGAATATGTCGCAACCGACGAGCGCACCGGTCCCCGCTTCCCGCTGCTTCTGACCACCGGCCGCATCCTCAGCCAGTACAATGTCGGCGCCCAGACGCGCCGCACCGACAACGTGGTCTGGCATGATGAGGACCGGCTCGAAATCCATCCGCACGATGCCGAACAGCGCGGAGTGCGCGAGGGCGACTGGGTCAGGCTGAAGAGCCGTGCCGGCGAAACCACCTTGCGCGCGCTGATCACCGAGCGCGTGGCGCCGGGCGTGGTCTACACCACGTTCCACCACCCGGACACGCAGGCCAACGTGATCACGACCGACTATTCGGACTGGGCGACCAATTGTCCGGAATACAAGGTCACCGCGGTGCAGGTGTCGCCGTCGAACGGACCTTCGGACTGGCAGAAGGCCTATGACGCGCAGGCGCGCCATTCGCGCCGGATCGCGCCTGTGGTGGAAGCGGCCGAGTAGCGTGATGCACCAACCCCACCGCATCGTCGACCGCAGGGCCTGGCGCAATGGCCGCTTCGAGGAAGGCACGCGCGCGGTCCCAGAGGAAGCCGCGGTTGCGCTGACCTACAATGGCGGCACCTACGCCGTCATGATGGCGACGCCGCAGGACCTGACCGATTTCGCGATCGGCTTTTCCTTGAGCGAAGGCGTCGTGCGGTCGCCGCGCGACGTCCTGTCGCTCGACATCATCGATCTCGATGACGGCATCGAGCTTCGGATGTGGCTGGCGCAGGAGAGGGCCGAGCTCGTCAATGAGCGGCGGCGCCTGATCGCTGGTCCAACCGGCTGCGGGCTGTGCGGCATCGACTCCATTGCGGAGGCCGTTCGGCCCGCCGCGATCGTCGCCAGGGGACGCGCGTTTGCCCCGCGCGACGTGATGGCGGCGCTATCAGGCCTTGCGCCGCTCCAGGAGATCAACAATCGGACCCGCGCCGTGCATGCGGCTTCATTCTGGACGCCGTCGCACGGCATCGTTGCACTCCGCGAGGACGTCGGGCGCCACAACGCGCTGGACAAGCTGGCCGGTGCGCTGGCGCGGCATGACATCGCGGCAGGCGACGGCATGGTGGTGCTGACCAGCCGCGTCTCAGTGGAGATGGTGCAAAAGGCCGCCACCATCGGCGTGCCTGTCATCGTCGCGGTATCCGCACCGACAGCGCTCGCGATCCGCACGGCAGATGCGGCGGGCATTACGCTCGTGGCCGTCGCGCGGTCGGACGGGTTCGAAATCTTTACGCATCACGCGCGGATCGTCGCGCATGCAGACCTGAAGGAACCCGCTTATGTCGGCTGACCGGCTGATCTACATGGCCAACCAGATCGGAAAATTCTTCCAGAGCCAGGGCCACGACCAGGCCGTCGCCGGCGTTGCCGAACACATCAGGAAATTCTGGGATCCCAGGATGCGCCGGGGCATCTTTGCTCATCTCGACGCCGGCGGCGCCGGCCTCGATCCCAATGTGCGCGAGGCGCTGGAGGCGCTGCGGAAGGCTGCATGAATTGCAGGGTGAGCAGGAGCAAGGGACCGCTCCGTCTTCCCCGCTTTCGAGGCAGCGCTACCCGAGATCGCTCTGCGGTCCGATTTCCTTGTCTGCTCGGATGCGATAGCCCTGCCCCTCCAGGGAGAGGCGAGGAAGCAGCGGAGTTCAAATGCGATTGCTCGGCCGCAAGCGGGGAGCGGTGAACCGCGTGTCGCGACGAGGTCGATTCCATGTTTCTCCATATCGCCCCCCGACGATCGGCTCGTTGTCGCCGAGCATGGTCCGCTCCTTGACCAGGCCGCTCATGACGGTACGCATCTTCAGGATCTCCTGCGCCACGAAGGTGCAGTTCTCCTCCCGGTTGATCTGTTCGCGCATGATGGCCTCAGCCTCACGCATGCTGGCGCGTAATGCTCTAATAACTCTACGGATTTCGCTGATACGGTTGTCCATGGTTCGCTCCTTGCAGGACCATCAGCATAAGAACAAATCATGAACAAAGAGTCAAGGCGGGAAATTGCTCCCAACTACCGTCCCTCGACCACGGACCTGAACACCCGGCGCACCTCGGCCTGGGTCTCCTTCACCCGCGCCGCGAGCGAGGAGAAATCCGGCGCGTCGCCGGCGCGCGCCATGACCCGCAACAGGCTTTCGCCCGCGGTGTCCGGAACGAAGCGGTCGCTGACGCAGAGTCTCAGGATCTGCGTCAAATCATGATAGAGCCGCGCCGCCGGACGCAAGACGTCGGCGGCCCCATCCGGCAGGACGCCGAGCCGCTCGGCATGGTCGAGCACTTTCGAGGTCGAGACGTCGAGAATCTCGGGATGCTCGGCGGCGTGCACGAGCTGCAGATAATGCGCGACGAAATCGATATCGAGCAGGCCGCCGGCAGCATATTTCAGGTCCCAAAAGTCCTTCTCGCCCTTCTCCTGGGCGATCGCGCGGCGCATGTCGGCGACGTCCTTGGCGACGCTCGAGCGCTCTCTCGGTCTGGTCAAGGCATCGCGAATGATCGCTTCGATCCGCGCGCCGAACGCGGGCGAGGACGCGGAGATCACCCGCGCTCGGGTCAGCGCCATGTGCTCCCAAGTCCAGGCTTCGCGCTCCTGATAGTGGGCGAATGACGCCACGTGGGACGCAAGGGGCCCGGCGCGCCCCGAAGGACGCAGCCGCATGTCGACCTCATACAGCACGCCGTAATTGGTCCGCGTGGTGAAGGCGCTGATCAGCCGCTGCGTGAAGCGGGCGAAATAATGCGCGCCCTGCAGCGACCGCGCGCCATCGGAATCCGGCTGCTCGGGATCGAAGTCATAAAGCAGGATCAAGTCGAGATCGGAGGACGCAGTCATTTCGCGGCTGCCGAGCCGGCCCATGGCGATGATCGCCGTCTCCTGCCCCTTGATCCGGCCGTGCTGTTCGGCAAAACGCTCGGCGACCAGGCGGTGAACGGTGTTGACAATGCCCTCGGCGACGTCGGCGAAGGCGGTGCTCGCCTGCTGCGCGGAGACCGTGCCGGAGAGGATGCGCGTGCCGATCAGGAACAGGCTTTCCTGTCCGAACAGGCGCAGGCGGTCCAAAAACTCCTCGTAGGAGGAGGCATCCTTCAGCGTCGCCGCGAGCCGTTGCGACAGTTCGCGCTGGTCCGGCATCGCGCCGAAAAAGCGCGGATCGATCAGTCCGTCCATCAGCTGCGGCTGCCGCGCCAGCATGTCGCCGAGCCGAGGTGCGGCGCCGAGCACGAGCGCCACCAGCGCCACCAGGTCGCGGTTCTGGCCAAGCAGCGAGAAAAGCCGTCCGCCCCGCTGCAGCGCCTGCAGGAAGCGGTCGAAGGCGACCACGGCGCGATCGGGCTCCTCGGCATGCGCCAGGCCGTCGATCAGGGCCGGAACGAAATCGGCAAAGGCGTTGCGCGTCGTCTCCGCCCTGAAGGCGCGGTATTCCCCCGCCAGCCAATGGGCTGTTGTCTGCGCCACCACCACCGGCTCCTTGAAGCCAAGGGTCGTGAGATGGTCGAGCAGCCGCGCGTCTTCCGGCCCTGCCCCGTAGTCGACCGGCGGCAGTTTTGCCGTTCCCGTGGGATCGCCTTCGAACAGCTTTGCGTAATGGCCCTGCACGATCGTCAGATGACCGAGCAGATCGCGCGCAAAGGCTTCGCGATCCGGGTAGCCGAGGAAGTGGGCGAAGCGCTCAACCGCTTCGGCCTCCTCGGGCAGGCTATGGGTCTGCTCGTCGGCGACCATCTGCAGGCGATGCTCGACGCGCCGCAGAAATCGGTAGGCCGCGCTGAGTTCCTCGCGAGCCTCGTTGGTGATCCAGTTGCTCGATGCCAGGACATCGAGCGCGTCCAGCGTCGGGCGCACGCGCAGCTCGGCGTGCCGGCCGCCGGCGATCAACTGCTGGGTCTGGGCAAAAAACTCGATCTCGCGGATGCCACCAGGGCCGACCTTGATGTTGTGGCCTTCGACGGCGATCCCGTTCTGGCCGCGATAGACCTGCATTTGCCGCTTCATGTCGTGCACGTCGGCCAGCGCGGCAAAGTCGAGATGCTTGCGCCAGACGAAAGGCGCGAGATCGGCCATCATGGCCTCGGCGGCGCGGATATCGCCGGCACAGGGCCGCGCCTTGATCATCGCGGCGCGCTCCCAGGTCCGCCCTTCCCGCTCGTAATAGTGCAGCGCGGCCGCGGTCGACATCGCGACCTGGGTCGAGGCCGGATCGGGACGCAGCCGCAAATCGACCCGGAACACGTAACCGTCGCCGGTGCGCTGTTGCAGAAGCCGCGCGAGCGCCTGCGTCACGCGGGCGAAAAAAGGCTGCGGCTCGATGCCGCCCGCGAGCGAATTGGCCTCGGCATCGAAGAACACGATCAGATCGATGTCGCTGGAATAGTTCAGTTCGCCCGCGCCCATCTTGCCCATGGCGAGCACGAACAGGCCGCTGTTCTCGTCCGGGTGGTCGCGATCGGACGACAACAGCCGGCCGCGCTCGACCTCCTGCCGCAGCAGATAGGAGAGCGCCATCCGCACCGCGGAGACCGCGAGTTCGGTCAAAGCCTCGGTGACGCGCATGACGGGCCAGACGCCGCCGATGTCGCACAGCGCAATCAAGAGGGCCGCTTCAGATTTCATCCGGCGCAGCACGCACGTCACGTCCGCCTCGCCCGACGCGGAGCGAATGGCAAGCGCGGCCGCTTCGATCACGGATGCGAAGTGAACATCGGGATCGCAGCTCAACAGCCGGATCAGCCGGGAGGGCTCGGCCCGGACGAGGTCGAACAGATAGGGCGAAAACTCCGCGATGCCGATTAGCAGGCGCCCTGCCAAGGGATCATCCAGGAAACCTGTGATCGCCGCTGCCTGCCTAGGGTCAACGGCCTGCAGCCACTCCCGCAGGCGCAAAGCGGCGGCGTCGGGCGCGGGCACGTGTGGCGCTTCGACGAGGCGCGTCAGGGAGGTGGAGGATGAGGCATCCGCCACGGGATTTTTGCTGGCCGTCATCAGGAACTTCGACAAAAGGGGCGCACAAACTCATCGAGCCGGAACCCCGGTGCGGGTGCGATCACGCAGCCGTCTTTGGCATATCCTGACTTTGCGCTGCAAGCCTGTCGGCTGCCCCAAGCCGGGCGGGAATGGCCAGCGTCGCGATCAGCCCGGGATGTGCGTCACCGAGCCGCAGCTGGCCATCATGGAGGGTTGCGACCGCCGAGGCCAGGCTCAACCCCAGACCGGAACCGGGTTGGCTGCGGCTCGCATCGAGCCGTACAAAACGCTCCACCGCGTGCCTGCGATCTGCCTCGGGAATGCCGGGGCCGTGATCGGTCACGCTCAGCAGCACCTCGCCACCCTCGCGCCGCGCCTCGATCAAGATCTCCCTGCTACCGGCCACCGCGCCCGCGCTGAGCGACTGTGCCGCGGAAACAGGCCTGCCGTACTTGATGGCATTCTCGACCAGATTGGCGAGCGCCTGACTGATCAGTTCGCGGTTGCCGTGCAGCGGCGCGAACGCGGTCCTGACCTTCAGCGTCATGCCGCCATCTTCGGCCAGCGGCTCGTACAGTTCGTGGATACCGCCCGCCACCTCGGCGGCGTCGAAATCGTCCATGTTGTCGCGCGCCTGGCCGGACTCGGCGCGCGCGATCATCAGCAGCGCATTGAAGGTGCGGATCAGGCCGTCGGATTCCTCGATGGTGCGCTCCAGCGCCGCGCGGTATTCGGCCTCGGAGCCGGAACTCGCTAACGCCTCCTCGGCGCGGTTGCGCAGCCGCGTCAGCGGGGTTTTGAGGTCGTGGGCGATGTTGTCGGAAACCTCCTTCAGTCCCATCATCAACGCTTCAATGCGTTCCAGCATCGCGTTGAGATTGCTGGCAAGACGGTCGAGTTCGTCGCCCGAGCGACCGACCAGCAGCCGCCCTGAGAGATCGCCCGCCATGATGCGCTGGGTGGTGCCGGTCATCGCATCGATGCGCTGGAGCACGCGGCGCGAGACGAAAATACCGCCGCCGATGCCAAGCACCACGACGACCAGGATCGACCATTGCGCGGCTTTCGCAACGATGCCGAACAGCCGCCGCCGCTCCTCCAGGTCGCGCCCGATCAGGAGCCGGAAGCCGTTGTCCATCTCCGTCACCCGCACCAAAGCGCGGTGGTCGACATTGTCCTGATCCTCCATCCGACGATACAGGGTTTCGGACCAGCCTTCCGTTCCCATGACCCCGGGTGCGAGCGAGCCGACATTGCCGGCGACCGCCTGTCCCGTCGGCGTCGTGACGAGGTACAGGCTCGCGCCCGGACGCAGCGCGCGGTTCTCCATGGTGCGGAGCAGGCCGTGCAAGCCGCGCCGCGCATAGATTTCGCTGATCTCGCCGGTTTCCGCATTCACGGTGGCGGTGATCTGCTCGGTGATCAGCCGCCGCGTATTCCAAGCGAAATAGCCGAGCAGCGAAGCCGCGAAAAGCGCAAACAAAAATAGATAGACCAGCGTCAGGCGGAACGCTGTGGTTCGGATCAGTTTACCGAATGCCGTCACGGATCATGTATCCAATCTGAACGCTGCGCCTGACATCACCGGCTACCGTCACGGGTTCATATTTACATGTAATTACAAAATCTTAGATGCACAGGCCATGGTCTGACGTCGCTGAAGATCGCCGTACCCCCGGCCCTGTTTGGCGAAAAACCCGCAAGTTGGCACGGCTCTCTCCTCCAAAGCATCCCTGTCAGTCATATCCGGAGTAGTTCGATTTTGAACGGCCGTCCGTCAGGGGCGAAGTCTCCGTGACGGTAACCGGTCAGCGGAACCGGAACGTTAAAATGGCGCTCAATTCGAACCAAGTTAAATCCCTGAAAGCTGGCGCTGCTGCCGATGGCGGGGGGCTCCTTATGGTGGTGCGAGAGAGCGGCGATCGGGCGTGCGCGTTCCGACCGCGGCGGCAAGCGGGCGCAAAGGAAGTTCGCCGGGGTCGGTGACCGCGACAGTGCGGCCGGCGACGTACCGACATTGAGCAGCGGCCCCGATGGAAGCGCTCAAGCCGATCTGGACCGTCGCGCGCTCTGCAAATTCGGCTGATGGAGGGGGACGAGTTCGACTTCGAAGCAAAGGCGTGGATGGTCCCGGCCGAGAAGATGAAGGGCGAGCCAGAGCCGAAGCCGCAAAACCCACCATGCACGGTTGTCGAATCAGCTTCCGCAATTGGGGCGCCGACAACAAGGAGCACAATTACATTGGCATCCGCGGGAACGAAGTGCCTGTCTCGGGCTTGATTCTCTGTTCGGTCGCGCTGGAGGTGAGCATGCCCAGAACTGGCTGGATGCCGAGCATGGTGCCTTACGGCGCGGATCAAACGGTCTACCTTGTCGTCGACAGCTTTAGATCGCAAGGCAGCGGCTATCGTGAATCCGAGATTGAGCGAACGAACATCGAAACCATCATCGCCGACTTCATGTCGGGGCAATTCAACGATCCGATCCGCGTCGTCGCCTTCAACACCTTGGAGCACTGGACCGAAGACGTCTCCGAAGAAGTCGCCAACGAAATCAGAATTCGCTGCGATATCGAAGGCATTTCCGTCCCCGAGCATATCGTCGACTTCGTCGTGTGCCACACCGGCCGACTCCGACAACCCGGCTTCGCCTTGTGTGACGCCTCTACCGGATCGAGCGCGGTTCGGCATCGCGCTGCTGTTTGATTGCTCATAAAATGCTTCCCGCAGCGGCGCGACAGGTAGCGACCAAGGCCGGCTTTTCGCTCGCGACCGCAGCCGACAAGAAGCTCACACTTCCCTTCACGGATTACGGTCTGGCTTGGTGCATATGGCTCGAAGCAACGTCGGCGAGTTGAGAACCGCGAATGTTTCGCGCGCGGTCAGATAATCCAGCACCTCCTCGAACCTGTGCGCATCCTCGATCTTCGCGCGCGCGATGGCCAGATGCGGGTCGATCTGGCCGCGGTTACGTCGTTTTTCATCGGGCAGATTTGCCAAATGGTCTTCCAGCAACTGGCGGTCATGAACCAATTCGAGCAGCGGAGGCATGGCAGATTCATCGGCCGCTTTTGCGAATTCTTCCGCACGAACCAATACCCAAGGCGGAGCCGTCTGCTCCGGCGTGCGGAACAGCCTGGGAGCAGGACCGGAAACCATTGACGACAGCACGGCGATCGGAATGCAAAGCAGGAGACCGATGAGCACGGGAGCCATCCAGAGCAGCAACGGCAGCGACACGGCATAGGCGCCGGCGGCCATTGCAACACCAAAGAACGTCGGCCAAGCATATTTGCGGATCAATTCCTTGCCGGGGACGTCGCCTCCGTCGCGGCGCTGAACCTGCCAGCCCGAATCGCGTCCCAACAGGATCTCCGCTATCGCCGCGGATTGAAAGATCATCATCACGGGCGCGATCAGGCCTGACAGAAATGTCTCGATAACGAAGCTCGTGAAGATGAGCGCTCCGCCACCGAATTGCCTGCGGGTTCGGCGTTGAGTTCCGATCAGAATGCAAGCAAGAAGTTTCGGTGCGACCAAGAGGCCCATGGTGCCTGCAAAAACCCAGGCCGCGAGGATCGGATCCTGGGCGGGCCATTTTGGAAACAATGAGAAGCCCTTTGGAAAATACTCGGGCCTGACGAACTGCGCCTGCAGCGAAATCAAGATGCCGAGTACCAGAAACAGCAGCCACAGCGGCGCCGTGAGATATGAGCCGATCCCGGTGAGCAGATGGAGTCGCGAGACCCAATGCAGTCCGCGCGCTGGAAGGACCGCCAGATGCTGCAGGTTGCCCTGGCACCAGCGGCGGTCGCGCGCGGCGAAATCCAGCAGCGACGGCGGACATTCCTCGAAGCTGCCACCCAGCGTCGGCGCCATCCTGATCGCCCACCCTCCCCGCCGCATCAGCGCCGCTTCGACGAAATCGTGGCTGAGAATGTGCCCCCCAAACGGTTTTGGGCCCCCAAGGTCCGGCAGGCCCGCGTCCTGCGCAAACGCGCGCACGCGAATGACGGCGTTATGTCCCCAATAGTTACCCTCGGTGCCATGCCACCACGCAATGCCAGCAGCGATCAGCGGGCCATATAGCCGCCCGGCGAACTGCTGCAATCTGGCGAACAGCGTTTTGGCGTTTACGACAAAAGGCAGCGTCTGGATCAGCGCGACGTCCGAATGTGTCTCCATCGCAGCCACCAGCCGGACGATGGTGTCGCCCGTCATCAGGCTGTCGGCATCGAGTATGATCATGTGGTCGTAGCCGGCGCCGAACCGCTTGACCCAGTCCTCGATATTGCCTGCTTTTCGCGCCGTGTTTTCCCGGCGATGACGATAATAGACGTTGCTGGCCCCGGACTCCCGGCGGAGCCGCAGAAAGCATTTCTCTTCCGCTATCCAGATCGACGGATCGGTCGTGTCACTCAACACGAACCAGTCGAAACGCGAACCACGGCCGGATAGGTCGACCGACTCGCACATCGCCCTCAGCCGAGCCATGATTCGGTTGGGATCTTCGTTATAGGTCGGCAAAAGCATCGCGTTCCTGCTGCCGATCGGCGGCAGCGGCGCCTCGGGATCGATGCCGAGCTGATCTTTCATCCGAAACAGCAGCAGGAAAAATCCGGCAATTGTCGACATGAACGAGAAAGCGATCCATGCGAAGAGAGGCAGGAAGAGCGCAAGCACCATCCACTCGAGGACCGTTACACCGCCGACGTTGACAACTTCGTACATCTCGTACGAACCGGCCGCCGTCATTGCTACGGTGCCCAGGAAGATCAGGGTCCGCCGAAGCGCTAGCGGCGCGGGTGCGATCTTCGGTTCGCCCTCGCCTCGCCGCGGGCCCCGTAATTCCTGCTTGGACATCGGCAACGGCGACTCGCGCGGAAGGAACGGCCCGCGCGGCCTGACGTCACCGACGTCCAGTTCGGGCTCTTGCCTCAGGGTGTCCATCGATAGACCCACACCTCCGACACGGCATCATCGCCCTGCATCAGTGATGCGCGCAGTTCGATCGGCGACTTCTCGGTGATCGATGCCTCGAAGCTCAACCGCCAGCCCCCGATGGCGGGGTTCGGTTGAGTGACGATGTTCTTGATCTCGGCTTTTTCGGCGGTGACGACGCCGCGCAAGCTCTTGGGATCGATCGACTTGAGCTTGTCGCCGATCAAATCGAGTACGAATATCTTGGCGCCCTCGCCTCTTGCGCCAACGCCGGTTCTGGCAAACCGAGCAAGCGATGAGACCTTGGGCGTACCCGGACCCCAGTGCAGACGATAGGTGTAGGTGTATTCGCCTTTGGCTTGCAAGGGATCCTTCGGGCGCCAGAAGCCCGCGATGTTGTCGTGGATTTCTTCCTTGGTCGGAATTTCGATCAACTGAACGGAGCCCTCGCCCCAATCCCCGATCGGCTCGGCCCACAGGCTTGGCCGCTTTTCAAAGTTCGATTCGATATCCTGATACTCGAGAAAATTCTTTTGCCGCTGCATCAAGCCGAATCCGCGCGGATTGAGATCGGCAAAGGTGCTGATCTGCAGGTCGCTGGGATTGCTGAGCGGGCGCCACAGCTCCTCACCGCGGCCGTTATAGATCGCCAGGCCATCGGAATCATGCACCTCGGGCCTGAAATCGTCGACGTTCATCCGGTCGTTCGGTCCGAAGAAGAACATGCTCGTCATCGGCGCAAAGCCGGCATGATCAAGCGCGACGCGCGGATAGACGGCCATTTCCACGTCGAAGACCGTGGTATCGCCCGGCCGGATGGTGAAACGATAGGCGGCCGCGGCACTCTCGCTGTCCAGCAATGCGTGCACGACGATGGAATTGGCGTTGGCGACCGGCTTCTCGATCCAGAAGGTCTTGAACTGGGGGAATTCCTCCCCTTTGGCCTCACCGGTGTTGATCGCCAATCCCCGCGCCGAGAGCCCGTAGATTTCGCCCTTGGCAACCGCCCGGAAGTAACTCGCGCCCAGAAAGACGCACACCTCGTCGTAGTAATCGGGCCTGTTGATCGGCGCGTGAATTCGGAAACCGGCGAAGCCGAGATCCGTACCGGGGTTCGGTGGCGGGGTGCTGCCAAACGAGAAGTCGTCCGACCGATAGGCAATCCTGGTCGCCTGACCACCAGCGACCTCGTAGATGTCCACACGCGGGGCGTAGAAGAAGCCGCGATGGAAGAACTGCACCTCGAAGGGCAGTTTTTCGCCGCGCCACAGCGCGCGATCAGGCAGAAAGCGTATCTGCCGGTAATGATCGTAGTCGAGGTCCTTCAGGCTATCAGGCAGTTTCGCATCCGGAGCCTTGTATGGCTTGCTGGCCGCATCGCGGGCAACTGCCGAACCATCGCCCGATCGAACGGACTCGAATCTGCTTTCGCTGGGGGAACCAGCCCGCCCGCGGCTGACGATGCGAGTGGCAGCGCAGCCGCTGCCTGTAAAAAACCCCGGCGGTTCAAGGAGCCTCCAGAACGAACGAGAGTGATGCTAGCAAACTCTCTCAAGCGTGCCGGGTTCCATGCACAGGACCAAGACGTCGTCCGGCTTGCTGCGCGGCCGAGCACGTCTTCATCAAATTCATCAAATCGGTGGAGCTTGCCGCAGCAGCATGCAACCTCGGGACGAAGATTACGGTTGCAGAGAATATGCGATGATGTAGTCGCCGACCTTGGTCTGACACTGGAAGAGTAGCGCGCAACGCTTGGCGCAATACCTAAAAATCGGTCTGGCCCAACGAGATCATCTCCCGAAGCATGGCGACCACTTCCTCGTCGCCCATCGACACTGATGACTACTTGAAGAAGCCGACGACCCGCTGCCACAGTGTCTGCTGTGGTGCATCGTGCCGGGACGGTGCGGGTTGACTGGAACTGGGTGGGTCGGAGGCCGGGAACGAGCCTTCCAAGCCCGCCGCCAGCTTGCGGCGCATTTCGCGATCCGCGGCGACGGCAGCGGCGGGGTCCTCAGCGTGTCTGTCGAACGGAGCCGGGTCAAATTTTTCTGCCATGAGGCGCTTCCGTTTGAGCGGCTGCCCGCAGAATATCGGGCCGCATGTTGACTGGATGATCTAATCCAGCTCTTCCGCGATGCAGCAGTTTTCAATTTCCTATGCTGCACCAATAGGCAGGAAAGCGATTGGTTCCCGGCCGAACAGGAATAAGGCGCTTCTGAGGTCAAAGACCCGGTGCTGCTTTCGCCGACCAGACGCGGCGGCAATGACCGCGCAGTCCAGGCGCCGTGATGATCTCGCCATGCTAAAATACGGACTCAGCGGGATTGGAGGATGGCACGACGTCAACAGCTTCGGCTGCGCTCGTGGTCGCATCGACGGCACCATCAATCAGCTTCGCCGCCTCGACGCAAAGCCGCGTGGCGTCTCTGAAGCTCGCGCACAATAGATCCGCCTTCGTCCCTTCCCGCAGCGCGTCCAGACGAGCCGCATCATCCCCGAGCGTCCAGCAACCCACCATGATGATGGCACGGGGCAGCTTGCGGCGGATGCGGCGAACGGCGTAGCGGATATGCGCAGCATTGGTCGTATTGAGGTATGAGAAACAGACCAAGGCGACGCCAGTGGTCTCCAGGCGAAATATGTTGGTCGTCGCAAGGGCATCCGGTCCTTCCACGCGCGCGGCCAACCCATGCACGGTGCAGAGCTGAGCAAGCATGATCGCAGCCGCTTCGTCCAAAGGCGTTCGGCCGGAAATACAAAGGACCGGATGCTCGCCCTGCCATTCCGGAGCCAGATCAGTCCTCCCCAGAACGGCCAAATCGGCATATGCGGGATCGGCATCGACCGCCTCGACCGCAGCCTCCGCCTCGGTATCCCGAGTCGACTGCTCGCCCGTCGGCTCACGATCCGGTTGATCGGATAGATCATTGACAAATTCAAGAACCGTATCGCGAATCTTCATCAGGCGGGGCAGATCAAGCGCATCGCGATCAAGATCGGACTGCGCGAGTTGCAGGCCTTTGAGCGCGACGTCGTCGTAATAGGTCGAAAGCGATCGTTCTTTCAGAAACTCTTCTGCCTTCTCGGCCGCCTCGGTTGGATCACCTACAAGCATTCGCTGATAGAAGATCTCCGGAGGCGAAAGCGCCGGGCGGTCTCCGAACATCACGTCCAAAAAGGCCAGGCGGTCAACGTGACGTCCAAGCACGACGAGGCACACCGTCAAGGGCGTCGCCACGACCAAGCCAATCGGTCCCCATAAGGCCGTCCAAAAAGTCGCCGAGATGACCACCGCCACAGGTGACAGACCGGTGCTGCGACCGTAAATCATCGGCTCGACGACTTGGCCGACGATGGGCTCGGCAACGAAAAAAAGCAGGGCGGTCCATGCCAGCATCGACCAGCCCGGATCGACTGCGACGGCAAGCGCGAGCGGAAAAGCCGCCGCGATGACGGAACCGATGTAAGGAACAAATCGCAAGACAGTCGCAAGAATGCCCCACAGAAGCGCACTGGGGATTCCGACGAGCCAGAGTCCTGTTCCAATCAGGACGCCAAAGCCGGTGTTGATCGAAAGCTGATTCAGGAATAGCCGGCTCAATCTTCCGGCCGCGTCATCGAGCGCCGCAGTGGTGCGCTGAAGGTCATGTGACCCCGCCAGCCGTATCAGCCGGTTCCGGAGGTCCTCGCGCTGCAGCAGAATGAAGATCACGAAAATGACGATGATGCCGGTCGTCGCCAGTGGCGAAACCAATGGCGCGATCAACGATCGCAAATTCTCCAGGGCGCTTGGATCCGGCTGACGTACTTCAACCGGCACGGGCGCGACGGATTTCGGACCCGCCGGACTGATCGGAACGGAATTCGGCGCATCGGTCGAAGTCCCTGATTTTGGCTTGTCGAGTTCTTTGCCCAAATCCTGCAGCATTCCGGCCGCCCGCTCGAGCGTGGAACTGCCTCCCGCGACACCTCGGACCGACTGGATTTTGCCCTCGATGGTCGTTTGGTATCGAGGGAGGTCTCCGGCTAACCGATTCAATTGTGCGGCTATCAGACTTCCCAACGCAAATATGATTGCAAAGGCGAAAAGCACCAAGCCTACCACCGCTATCGTGCGCGGCACTCGAAATCGCTCCAGGAAATTCACCGGAGGTGCCAGGACGAAGCTTAAGAGGATAGCCAGAGCTACCGGGACGAAAACTTCTCGCCCCATGTACAGAACTGTGACGATGATCACCGCCAAAATCGCTAGTGCGACGGCGCCGACCAAGGAGGCGACATCTTCCGGCGTTTGCGGATTGATCGACTTTAGATTCACGACACCGGCCTCATGCCTTCCAAGAGGAACAACGGCAGCGACCCGCCTGTCACCTGATAAGTCCGTCGGAATTCGAATGCAGAAACCTGCTTTCACCCAGAGTGTCGGGAAGTCCTTTCCCTGTTGTCATTCTTGCCCGGACACAAAGCCAGGTCACTATCATCGTCGAGCAGGCGCGAGCCGCGGTGAACGGCGGCTCGCGGTTCGCTTCATTCGACGATTTCGACGATTCGGTGCGTTCGCGGATCGACCAAGACGGTCCGACCATTGACCACCGTATAGCGGTAGTCCCGAACACCGTACTCCGGGGGGACGTCATAATAGGTCACCCCATCCTCTGGCAGATCTGCGCCGACTCTCAGGTCGCCCCGGTAAGTATATGAGGGATGGTGTCGTTCGACGACATAGCTATGAAAGCGCGGTCGCTGATCGACGCCCAGGACACCGGCGACGCCGCCGACCACGCCCCCGACTGCACCTCCGACAATGGCGCCCACCGGGCCCGCAGCACGTTCCCCTTCACGCGAGCCGCGTTCGATACCGCCGGGCACCCCCTGAGCGGTCGCAGCGGCGGGGATAACGAGGACTGTTGCTGCAAGCAACGCCGCCGCCAAGACACTACGTTTCATCTCGTTCTCCTCGTTGGTCAGATGCTGACTACAAGGAAATAGGACCGTGATTGTTCCCGTCTGAAGCAGCGCCACGTCATTCGAGAGGCAGCGAAACGTCAGGTATCGGAAACGGCCACTCACGCCACAGGCGCCCCTTCTCACCTTAACTCGCGCGGCTTTCCATCCGCGAGGGAACTCGGTCCCGCTGCTGACCGTTAATGTACCGGAGCTCGAGGAGTCTGGGATGGCTGATATCAGTGCTACTGGCGTATCATCTCAGGAGATGCGGATCCAGCAAGCTGCCGATGAGGCAGTTCGGATTCTGGAGGGCGCAGAAGACCGTCTCGCGCCGGCCGATCGGGATTATTTTCACACGCTGCGCGAGGCAACGCTTAGAGCGCCCCTGCACTCTCTGTTGATTTCGTTCCTGCTCGGCGCGCTGATCGCTTGGCGGCCCAGGGCACACTGACGCGGGATTCCATCAATGTCGAAAGAACCTTCACTTCGTCACGAATACCATGCGAAGAAGGATCGTCTGGAAATCACGATCAAGCGTTTCGCTTTGAAAAAGAAGTCCGACCGCGAAGACCTGATAAGGCATCTTTCCAGCCGGCTCGAGAAAGGTCCGGCTCTCGCAAGAGCAGACGCGAAACGAGCCAAGGGACACAAGCTGCCGAAGGGGCCGATGAAGGAAACCAGATTGGTCCAAATCGGCGATTGAGGGTATCCGCTTCATAAGCGCGACCCCACCGCTGGGAACGAAGTTACGTCCACGATGTCAGCCACGCCAGTTGCAGCAAGCGCAGTCCCGGCTCTGGCTGTGCAGCAATGGAGGGTTTCGCGCCTCAGATCGAGACGACGCTGCCGGGGAATTGATCTCGGGCTTTATCCGTACGAAGTTCGTGAATGGGACGCCCAACCCGCTTCCCGGAAGTCTCGGGCACGCTCTTCATCGATCGATGCGCAGGCCGACAGTCTCATGATCGACGATCTCTGGTACAAGAACGCTGTCTTCTACTGCCTTTCCGTCGGCACCTATATGGACGCGAACGGCGATGGTATCGGCGACTTCAAGGGGCTGTTGCGGCGCCTCGACTACCTGCATGGACTCGGCATCACCACGATCTGGCTGATGCCGTTTCAGCCCTCGCCCGGCAAGGATGACGGCTACGACATCTCCGACTATTACGGCGTCGATCCGCGCTATGGCACGCTCGGCGATTTCGTCGAGTTCACCCATGGTTGCAAGCAGCGCGGCATCCGCGTGATCATCGATCTCGTCGTCAATCACACGTCCAATGAACACGCCTGGTTTCGCTCGGCGCAATCCTCCAGGGATTCGGCGCATCGCGATTGGTATGTCTGGGCCGACAGGAAGCCGACCGGCGCCAACAAGGGCATGGTGTTTCCGGGCGTGCAAAAATCGACCTGGACGCACGACAAGCAAGCCGGCGCCTGGTATTTCCACCGCTTCTACGATTTCCAGCCCGATCTCAACACGTCGAATCCGCTGGTGCAGGCCGAGATTCTCAAGATAATGGGCTTCTGGATCCAGCTTGGAGTCTCCGGCTTCCGAATGGACGCCGTACCCTTCGTGATCGCTACCAAGGGCGCGAAGGTGAAGACGCCGGTTGAGCAATACGACATGCTGCGCGCCTTTCGCGAGTTCCTGCAATGGCGCGAGGGCGACGCCATCATCCTCGCCGAAGCCAATGTGCTGCCTGCGGCCGACATGGAGTATTTCGGCCGGGACGGCGGCCGCATGCACATGATGTTCAACTTTCATGTCAACCAGCATCTGTTCTATGCGCTGGCGTCCGCCGATTGCCGCCCGCTCGCAAAGGCGTTGACCGCGACAAGGCCGCGGCCAGCGACCGCGCAATGGGGCCTGTTCCTGCGCAACCATGACGAACTCGATCTCGGCCGGCTGACCAAGGCACAACGGGACGCCGTATTCAGGGCATTTGGTCCGGACAAGGGCATGCAGCTGTATAGTCGCGGCATCCGAAGACGTCTCGCGCCGATGCTGGGCGGCGACCGGCGCCGCCTCGAACTCGCCTACAGCCTGATGTTCACGCTGCCGGGTACGCCGGTGATCCGCTATGGCGACGAACTCGCGATGGGCGACGATCTCGCTCTGCCCGAGCGCAATTGCGCGCGCACGCCGATGCAATGGTCGAACGAGCCGCGCGCCGGCTTCACAACAGGCGACAAGCCCTGCATGCCCGTCATCGACAAGGGTCCCTATGGCTACGAACACGTCAACGCCGCCAAGCAGCGCCGCGACGCCAACTCGATGCTGAACTGGACCGAGCGCATGATCCGGATGCGCAAGGAGGTTCCCGAGGTCGGCTGGGGCGATTTTAAGGTCATCGCCACGCGCGATCCGGCGATCCTGGTCATCCGCTATGACTGGCGGAACAATTCCGTGCTGTTTGTGCACAATCTTGATGAGAGGCCGCGCGAGGTTGCGTTCGCGGCCGGGCTTGCCGGAGATGCCGGAAAACTCCTGGTCAACCTGCTCAGCGAGGACCATAGCCGCGCCGACGAACGCGGCCGGCACACGCTGTTGATGGAAGGTTTTGGCTATCGCTGGTATCGCATCGGTGGGCTCAATTATCTGCTCAAGCGCAGCGATGTCGATGTGAACACGGCAGGAAAAGGCGATCGTTAAGATCGTTCACGACGATCCGCTTGGCATGATTAGCGCTGCATCTGCATGATCTGATCCATCGGCAGCATGTGCTGGTTGAGGTTCGCCATGATCCACAGCGAGCCGCCGATCACGAGGAAGACGATCAGCAGGCCGAAAGCGAGCGCCATCACGTTGTTGGTGTTGTCGGCCCCGGTCGTGATGTGCAGGAAGAAGACCAGATGCACGCCCATCTGCGCGATCGCGAGCACGATGATCGCAACCGGGATCGACGGCTGCCAGACCAGGTCCGTGCCCGCGATGAAGAACGAGGTGGCCGTGAGCACGATCGCGAGCCCGAGGCCGATGAGATAGCCGAGCACGCGGAGCTGGACGCTGACGCCTTCCTCGTCGCCGGGTGCCAGATCGGCCTGATGATGCAGTTCGACGTCGCTCATGCTGCACTCCCGAGCAGATAGACCACCGAAAACACCGCGACCCAGATGATGTCGAGCGCGTGCCAGAACAACGCAAAGCAGAGGAAGCGGCGCCTGATGTCGGCACGAAAGCCCTTGGCAGACACCTGCGCCATCATGGTAAGCAGCCAAAGAATTCCCGCCGAAACGTGCCCGCCGTGACAGCCGACCAGCGTAAAAAATGCCGACAGGAAGGCGCTGCGCGAGGGGCCGGCGCCGCGCGCGACCAGATCGGCGAACTCGCGAAATTCGATGGTGAGGAACGCGAGCCCCAGGAGACAGGTCACCGCCATCGCAATCTGGAACCACAAGTAATTGCGCTCTTCGGCGGCGATGCTCGCCATGCCGCAGGCAAAGCTCGAGAACAGCAGGCAGGCGGTCTCGACCGCGACGTTCCTGAGGTTGAACAGCTGCGCGCCCGTCGGCCCGCCGGCGGTCTGCCCCAGCAGCACGGCATAGGCTGCAAAGAAGCAGGAGAACATCACCATGTCAGAGAGCAGGAAGATCCAGAAGCCGTAGCCGGTCACGATCCGCTTCGGCGCCGGTCCTGGATGCTCGGCCTCGAGGCCGATCAGATCAGCATCATGCCCATGTGCGACCGCGATCGACATCAGACGCTCCCGGCAGCGGTGACGAGTTCGCGGCGCGCGGCGATGTTGGCGCGATCGAGGCGCGCGACTTCATCGGCTGGAATTTCGTATTCATCATGGTCACGCCAGGCGAAGACGACAAAGGTCGCATAGGCGCCGATGAGAGCGGCAATCACCATCCACCAGATGTGCCAGATCAGCGCAAAGCCCATCACGGACGCAAAGAACGCGCAGACAAAGCCGGTCGGCGAGTTGCGCGGCATCTCGATCGGTTCGTACTTCAGCTCCTTGGCACCCCCCTCGCGCGCGCGGCGCTTGATCGCCCAATAGGCGTCCTCGCTGGTGACATGAGGCATGAAGGCGAAGTTGAACACCGGCGGCGGCGAGGCGGTGGCCCATTCCAGCGAGCGGCCGTCCCAGGGATCACCGGTCACATCGCGCAGCTCCTCGCGATGGCGGATGCTGACGACGAGCTGCACGATCTGGCAAATGATGCCCGCCAGGATCAGCCCGGCGCCGAAGCTTGCAAGATCGAGCCATGGCTTCCAGGCCGCGACATCGTAATGCTGCATGCGGCGCGTCATGCCGAGGAAACCGACCGCATAGAGCGGAAAGAAGGCGACATAGAAGCCGATCAGCCAGAACCAGAACGAGGCAATGCCCCAGCCCTCGTGCAGGCGGAAGCCGAAGGCTTTCGGGAACCAGTAGGTGTAGCCGGCGAACGCGCCGAACAGCACGCCGCCGATGATGACGTTGTGGAAATGCGCGACCAGGAACAGGCTGTTGTGCAGCAAAAAGTCCGCCGGCGGCACGGCGACCAGGACGCCGGTCAGGCCGCCGATGATGAAGGTCACCATGAAGCCGATCGACCACATCATCGGCGTGGTGAAGCGGATGCGGCCGGCGAACATCGTGAACAGCCAGTTGTAGATCTTCACCCCGGTCGGCACGGCGATGATCATGCTGGCGATGCCGAAGATCGCGTTCACGTCAGGGCCGGCACCCATGGTGAAGAAGTGATGCAGCCACACCGTAAAGGAGATGATGCAGATCGCCATGGTGGCGAGCACCATCGAGCGGTAGCCGAACAAGGGTTTGCCGGAGAAGGTCGAGACGACTTCCGAAAAGATGCCGAACGCCGGCAGCACCAGGATATAGACCTCGGGATGGCCCCAGGCCCAGATCAGGTTCATGAACATCATGACGTTACCGCCGCCGTCATTGGTGAAGAAATGGAAGCCGAGATAGCGGTCGAGGATCAGCATCGCCAGCGTCGCGGTCAGGATCGGGAAGGCTGCGATGATCAGAAGGTTCGAGGCCAGCGTGGTCCAGCAGAACATCGGCATGCGCATATAGTTCATGCCCCTGGTGCGGATCTTCAGCACGGTGGTGACGAGGTTGATGCCGGCGACCAGCGTGCCGACGCCGGATATCTCCAGCGACCACACGTAATAATCGACGCCGACACCGGGCGAGTAGGTCAGCTCCGACAGCGGCGGATAAGGCAGCCAGCCGGTGCGCGCGAACTCGCCGACCACAAGCGAGACGTTGACGAGCAATGCACCGGTCGCGGTCAGCCAGAAGCCGACCGAATTCAGCGTCGGGAACGCGACGTCGCGCACGCCGAGCTGCAGCGGCACCACGAGGTTCATCAGTCCGATGACAAAGGGCATCGCGACAAAGAAGATCATGATGGTGCCGTGCGCGGAGAAGATCTGGTTGTAGTGCTCCGGCGGCAGGAAGCCGTTCGACTGGAAAGCGACCGCCTGCTGTGCGCGCATCATGATGGCGTCGGAAAAGCCGCGCAGCAGCATGACGCAGGCAAGCAGCGTGTACATGACGCCGATCCGCTTGTGGTCGACGCTGGTGATCCATTCGCGCCAGAGATAGGGCAGATGGCCGGCCAACACGACCCAGACCAGCACGGCCAGGATCACGAGCAGCACCACGGCACCCGCCACCAGCGGGATCGGTTGATCGAAGGGAACGGCGGACCAGGTCAGCTTACCTAACATTATTCGCCCCGATATTCGCGGATTCCTGCGGACCGGGGCCCGGTGGAATCTTCTGGCTCACAATCGACAGGAACAGTTCCGGATCATCGAGGCGGTAAGCCGCCTTGTCCTTCGGCACCGACTGTTTCAAGAGCTCGCTCTTGTAGACGTCGCTGTTCAGCACGCGATCGCTCTTGACCGTATTGGAGGCAAAGCTCGCAAACTCCGGCCCCGAGACGACATGGACGTCGAACAGCATGTCGGGAAAACCGTCGCCGGAGAAATGCGCCGACAGGCCCTGGAGAGGGCCGACCTCATCGGCGCGCAGCTCGAGCCGCGTCACCATGCCATTCATGGCGTAGATCATGCTGCCGAGTTGCGGGATGAAGAACACATTCATCACGCTCGCCGATGTGAGCTGGAAATGCAGCGGCGCGCCGACGGGCACGGTGAGCGTGTTGAGGGTCGCGATCCGCTGGTCCGGATAGATGAACAGCCATTTCCAGTCGAGCGACACCACCTGGATGGTGACGCCCTGCCCGGTGCCGGGAACGGGACGCGCCGGGTCGAGCTGATGCGAGCCGATCCACGCGACGCCGCCGAGCAGGATGATGGTGAGCGCCGGGATCGACCAAACGATCAGCTCGAGTCGGCCGGAATGTTCCCAATCAGGCCAGTAGAACGCGCGTGCGTTGGATTTGCGAAACCAGAACGCAAACGCAAAGATCGCAGCGATGGTCGGCACCACGATCGCGAGCATGATCGCGATCGAGTCGATCAGGATCGTCTTGTTGGCGGCCGCAATCGGGCCTTGCGGATCGAAGATGTTCATCGACGAGCGGCCTCAGACTTCCCCTATAACTAGCGCGATCTTGCAAAAAGCACAATCCGATGCGCGGGCACCTGGTTCGCGCGCCCTGCTCGTCGTGACGGCCCTGATTTGGCGCACGGAGGAAACAGTTGCTCACCCGCGCGGGCTTTGGAGCATTTCGTTGCGCCCGAGCGTTTCCGCTCCGGCTCAAATACGGGCCGAATTCGTGGCGCCGGCACTGACCGGATTTGGCGCGATGGCACTGGTCGGTTTCTTCGCTGCCATCGGACCGACGGTCCTTGCGCAGGACCTGCACGAAGCCAACCACGCGGTCGCGGGCGCCTTGTTCGGCGAAATGGCTATCATCGTATCGGCGACCATCCTTGCAACGCAAAGCATGTCGAGCGGGACGGCCATGCGCCTCGGCCTCTGGCCCATGATCCGAGTGTCGCCCTGTTCGTGTCGGCCCAGGTCCTGGCTTCGATGTGGCTATTGATTGTAGCGACCGCGTTCTGTGCCGTAGCGGCCGGTCTTGGTTACCGTGGCAGTTTGCAGGTCGTGAACCAG
>Ga0210399_10000291_pt1 | contig 40981 bp, 34 predicted proteins | sample IncBWC14MmetaG_FD_150865 | JGI IMG/M metagenome (GOLD analysis project Ga0210399, IMG submission 150865) | Forest soil microbial communities from Barre Woods Harvard Forest LTER site, Petersham, Massachusetts, United States - Inc-BW-C-14-M | ecosystem: Environmental > Terrestrial > Soil >... | reverse complement strand
TGTTTTGCGTAGCCCGCACGCGGTGACCACCTATAAGAGAGGCGACCAAGCCGATCCCTCCATTCTGGAAATTGACGTCAACACCGTTTTCGACGCCGTTCGACGGCAAGTTGAGGCTCGCCGATGAGCTCGGCAGGCAATTTTTTCGTGCGCTGGCGCGTACGGATGGGCTATCCGCTGGCGATCGCCGTTCTTTATTTTTCCCGGCCGACACCTCGCAGCATTTTGCTGGGCGCTCTAGCAGGAATCGCTGGTCTGTTAGTGCGCGCGTATGCGGCCGGTTATCTTCATAAGCAAGAAGTCCTTACCGTCACCGGCCCTTATGCTTACACTCGAAATCCGCTCTATCTTGGCAGCGCCATCCTGGCTTTAGGGGCCGCGATCGCCACGCACTACTGGATCTCGGCCTTAATCTTGATTCTTTACTTTTCGGTGTTCTATTCCATCGTGATGCAGCGCGAAGCCAATGAACTCCATTTGCGCCATGGAGCATCTTTTGAAGACTACGCTCGTGAGGTCCCGCTTTTTATCCCGCGCCTGGGCGCCGCGAAACTGCCGGGAGACCCGGCCGGTTCATTCTCTTTTACCCAGTACAAGAAGAATCATGAGTGGCAGGCCGCGACGGGATTTTTATTTCTTCTCTTGGTTTTGCTGGTTATCTGGCGTCTGCGCTTGCACTGATGCCATCTCATGGCACTCTTCCTAACCTCACCAGAGTTTCGATGTGAAATGTCTGCGGGAACAGATCGAACAGATGCATTTCCGTGATTTCATAGCGGATGCTTGGCCCGGTAATTTCTTTCGGTTTCCGAGGTGAGCTTGTCAATACCGCCAAGTCGCGAGCCAGTGTTGATGGGTCGCAGGAAAGATACACAATTTCCCCAGCGCCGAGCTCGGCAAGCTTCTCTGCGGCTTCCGCACCCAACCCGGCTCTCGGCGGATCTAAGACTACGAATTCTGGCTTCTCATCCGTTTTCGCGAGAAACTCTTCCGCGTGTTCGTTGTGCGAGATGATCGTGACGCCCGCAATCTCTGCATTGGCGTACAGATCGCGTGTCGCGGCAAGATTGGCATCCACGCTCACAACTCTCTCGAACGCCTTCGCCAGCGGCAAGGTGAAGAATCCGACCCCGGAATACAGATCGAGAGCCAGAGCGCCATGCGCATTGGCCGTCACCGTCTTCAGCAAATCCTCGACGAGGAAGCGATTCACTTGAAAGAACGAAAGGTGGCTGACCCGAAATTGGTACCCCCCCGCTTCCTGTGTCAAATAGCCCGGCCCGGTCAATTCAAAACGGTTCTTCTTTTGGTCCAGTAGCAACAAACTTTCGATCTGCGGCAAGGCGCCTTGGAACGCGGCGGCTAGGTCCGCGGCCGGCTTGGGAAATTTCTCAAACGCCACGTTCAGCGCGATCTTCTCGTCCGATGAGTCGGCAAAGGCTTCAATCTCCTGGATACCCTCCGGCAATCTTGCGGAGCGCGCCATCTCTTGCAGTTGCGCGAAGGTGTGCGCCAAGCGCGGCGAAAGCACGGGACACTCATCGATGGGTACGATCACCGAACTCTCCGGCAAGAAGTATCCCAGCGCCCGCGGCATTCCGCTTCGCACTGCCCACTGTGCCCGGTTGCGGTAACCGTATGGCTCCGCGGAATGCTCCGCGATCGCGCCATCCCAGGAAACGCCGCCGAGCCGCGCGAGAGTCTCCCGCAGAATCTCTTTCTTGAGCCTCAGCTGCTCCACCGCCGCGATGTGCTGGTAGTGGCATCCACCGCATTTTTGAAAATGAGGACACTTTGCTTTCCCGCGCTCCTTCGCCGGACTAGTGACCTCTAGCAGGTCCGTCCAGATCAATTTCTTTTTTCTGGATTTCGCGTTGGCGCGCACCTCCTCGCCGGGCAGAACGTAAGGCACGAAAACGGTGTTTCCATCGGCGTGGGCCAAGCCGTCACCGCCATATATGAGCTTCTCAATCGACAATCTTAACTCATCAGGCATATTATTATCCTATTCTAAGATCATTCGCCGGTGGGGCGCTAAATATGGTTGCGTGGCCTTCTTTTCGAGTTCGAGGCGGTTTGCTGGCCCACTCTACGATAGGTAGAAAAGACTGAGCCGTGGCAATCCGAACTCGTCCAGCAACCGCTTCTGCATGTACTGTTTTTCGACCATGGCCAGTTGTTCCGCTTTCATCTTCCGCCGGTACATCGCCAGTTGCCCATCCACTTCGCGCCGGATTTTGAGCAGCAGCTCTTCCGGCGCATGACTCGCCAGCAACGCATGTATCTTCTCATCCAGTATCGTCAGCCGGCGCTCTAAATCTTCCAGGTCCAGCGTTCCGGGAGTATCGAGCAGCACCACACTGGCATTCAGGGATTCCGAAATTTCCGTCAAACGGCCCGCCATTTCAGGCCCCGGCAAATCCTTTTCTGCCGCGCGCTTTAACTGCACCACGTTCTTTCTAAAATGCGCTTTCAGTTCGTCCCGCGAAAATGCTTCCTGGGCCGCTGCACGCGCGGTTTTCGGCCTGCTCCCCGCGGCTGCCTCCTGCTGTTCTTCGGCGGCCTCCAGCACTGCATCCGTGCAATACGCGAGGTTCTTTAAGGGCTTACCCGCTCCGCGCCGCGACCGCTGATAGCTCTCAAACGCTTTGTCGATCCCTTTCAGCGCCGCTTCCAGCGGGACGCCGGCTTTCTGCCACGCCTCCATGATCGCCCAGTCCAGCGGCGAGACCAGCAGATGCGCCCCTCGTTTCTTCCAAAAATATTCTTCGATTTCTGTAAAATAGTTGAAGTAGTTCCATCCGTCCATTTTGTTGGTAGGTGCGCCATCGCATGCCAGCGCTGGCCGCGATCCCGTCTGCGCCGTCAGTGCCCGCGGCTTAACTCTGCGCCTTTTTTACCGGTCCCGCTGCGGCGCTCTTCCCGTGTTCCGCTGGCTGGTTTTTCTCCCAAATCAATCGCAGGCCTTTCAGCGTTAGGAATTCATCCGTGTGCTGGATGTGCTTCGAGCCCTTGGAGACCAGCCTGGCCTGCCCGCCAGTCGCTACGACTTTTGCTTCCGCGCCAAGCTCCTTCTTTATGCGCGCGAGCATCCCGTCCACCATGTCCACCGCGCCGTAATACAAGCCCGCTTGCATGTGCGTGACGGTGTTCGTTCCAATTACCTTTCCAGGATCCCTGATCTCCACCCGCGGCAGTCGCGCAGCGCGCGCAAACAACGCCTCCGACGAGATCCCCAGTCCCGGCGCAATTACCCCGCCGAGGTATTCGCCCTTAGCGGAGATCGCGTCAAACGTAATCGCTGTTCCAAAATCCACCACGATGCACGGCCCGCCGTATTGATGAAACGCTGCCACGCCGTTCACGATTCTGTCCGCGCCTACTTCCGACGGATTGTCCACCAGCACGGCCATTCCGGTCTTCACGCCCATTTCCACGAACAGCGCCTTCTTCCCAAAATAGATTTGCGACATTTCTGCAAACGTCCGGTTCACCGGTGGCACCACCGAGCTGATCACCACCCCGGTAATCGCCTCCCGATCTAGCCCCGCCAGCGTGAACAGATTCCTCGTCAGCACGCCGTATTCGTCGATCGTCTGCTCGCGCGCTGTCGTCAAGCGCCAATTCGCGATCAGCTCTTCTCCGCGAAAAACGCCCAGCACCGAATTGGTGTTCCCCACGTCGATGGTCAGCAGCATCTAGCGCGCCTCCGTGACGTCGCCTGAAATCACCGTCGTTACTCGTCCGTCTTCTCGCTCCACTTGCAGCAGTCCCTCCGGCCCAAGTCCGGCGGTCGTGCCGGCGTAGCTCTCGGTTCCGTTCGTTACGCGCACGCGCTTGCCCCTCGCATAACTCGACACCGACTCGAAGCGTGCGACAACGCTGGCCACGCCCTCTTGCAAGAAACGATTGTAATCGCTCTCGAATTCCCGCAGCAACCGCACCAGCAATTCCATGCGCGATTGCGGTTTGCCCGTTTCCGCACGGAGGGAAGTCGCCACGCGGGCAAGCTCACCAGGAAACTTCTCCTGATTTACGTTCAGACCGATTCCCACAATCACGAACCGCACTTGATTTGGCTCCGCGTGCATCTCCGTCAGAATGCCGCCGACCTTTTTTCCACCAATGAGCAGGTCGTTCGGCCACTTTAGGTCTACCGTCAACCCCGTCACTGCCTGCACCGCGGAATGCGCGGAAAGTCCAGCCAGCATGGTCAGCAAGGGAGCCTGCACGGGCGCCAGTTTTGGCCGCAACAGCAACGTCACGTAAATGCCCGCGGCGCGTTCTGAATGCCACGTGCGGCCTGCCCGGCCGCGCCCCGCGGTCTGCTCTTCCGCCAGCACGACGGCACCCTCCGCCTCGCCTACATGTCCCAGTTCCAACGCGACGCGATTCGTCGAATCCGTCTTGAAAAAATGAAATATGTGCTTTCCGAAGAGGCTGCCTTTCAGCCTTTGCTTCAGCATGTTCGGAGTCAGAATATCCGGGACTTGCTCCAGGAAGTATCCGCTGGCCGTCTGGCCTTTCACTTTCACTCCCAGCCCGCGCAGCCGTTCCACCCACCGCCATACCGTCGATCGTGAGACTCCAATCTCTTTCGCGATTCGCGCGCCGCTGATCACGATGGTGGCGTTTTCCGCCAGCAATGTAAGCAGACCTGCAAGCCGCCTATCGGTTGTGCCCGGTAAGGATTCCTGAGTCATGGGGGTCTCGCTGCGCCCCTTCGCGCCGCCTAAGCTTACGTTTCCTCGAAGCTGTCCACAAGCAAGCTCAGGTTCGCGGCCGGCGCCGAGTGTGTCAGCATCCCGGAAGAAAGAAAGTCGGCGCCGGCCTCCGCGTAATGACGCGCGTTCTCGAGCGTGATGCCTCCAGAAATCTCGATCACGCACTCCGCGCGAATTCCGCGAGCGGTTTTCACGCATTCCGCGGCGCGTTCCGGGGTCATGTTGTCCAGCAGTACCGCTTCTGCTCCGGCTCCCAGTGCTTCGAGCAATTCTTTCTGATCGCGCACCTCGATTTGCACTGGCAAGGGGCCCGGCCCGACGACTTCAGGGTCCAATCCAGCTGCATCATAAGCGCTCGCTGCCCGCGGTGCCGGCACCTTGGGCGATGTATAAGTATGTGCTTTGTCCAGCGCGGCCTTAATTCCCCCGGCCAGTGCAATATGATTCTCTTTTAGAAGGATGGCGTCGTAAAGTCCGAATCGGTGATTGGCGCCGCCACCCGTCTTCACCGCATATTTTTCCAGCGACCGCAAACCAGGCGTAGTTTTTCTTGTATCACGAATGCGGGTTTTCGTTCCCGCCAACTGCTCCACAAACCGCCGCGTCAGTGTTGCGATTCCGCAAAGATGCGCCAGAAAATTCAGGGCTGCCCGCTCGCCGGTAAGAATCGCGCGGGCATTCCCCTTGATCCGCACGATCTCCGCGCCGGGCTCCACAAACGACCCGTCGTTGTGGGGGTAGGTGAGCTGAATCTCCGGATCCAATGCCCGGAAGATTCTTTCGGCAATCGGCAATCCGGCGCAAACCAGCGTCTGCCGGGCCAGAATTTTAGCCTGCGCCGACGCGCCGGCGGGCACCACCGCCGCGGTCGTCGCATCTCCCGTGCCGATATCCTCTTCCAGTGCACGTCCTACAAAGTCGACAATGTAGCGGGAATTCCAATCCATAAGACTCCATTGGACTATGAATCTTTTTCGATCTGCGACAAGCGATCCCGTAGTTTTTCTCGTTCGACGCGCTGCTCTCTGAGAGTGGCTTCCAGCCCCTGAATGATTTTCTCCGGCGCGCGGCTGCGAAATGTCACGTCTCCGAGCTGCCTTTCTTTTGACACGATGGCCTTCTCTAAGCCGTCGATCTCCTTGTTCAGTCTGGTCTTTTCCGCCGCCATATCCACCGTGTCGGCATACGCGATGCGCACATCGAACGTAGCCGTGGAACGCACTGCCCCACTCTTGGCCTCCGACTGCTGGCGCGGCAGGATGCGGAGTTCCGACAAGACAGCGAACCGCTCGATGGCCCCACGATTCTCGTGCACCAATTTTCCTGTCCCGGCGTCGCTCGTGCTGAAGTCCGCCGCCACTTTCTTCTTGGCATCAACTTTAAGTTCCGCTCGAATCGTGCGTAACGCGGTAACCACTTCCTGGATGGCTAGGACATCTCCCATGGCCTTTGCGTTTTTCCAACACTCTTGCGCTTCTGGAAATTGAGCTAGCGCTATGGATTTGGCCTTCGCTTTCTGCGGCAACTGGTGCCACAATTCTTCGGTTAGAAAAGGCATGAACGGGTGTAGCAGCCGCAACGCCGCATCGAACGCCGCGAACAAATTCTTCCACGCTACAACCGCGCGCTCGCCGTCCGCGTTCTGCAGTTCGGGCTTCACCCACTCGATATACCAGTCGCAGAAGTCTCCCCAGAAAAACTGGTACACGCCTTGCGCGGCCTCGTGGAACCGGTAATTCGACAGGGCTTCATTCACCAGCTCAACGGTCGCCGCTAGCCGCGCAAACAGCCAGGCATCCACCAGCGGGACGCTTCCTTGATAGGCGTACGGGGCTTTCGCGCGCACTTCTGGCGCTGCCAGTTCTTCCAATTTCGTCCCACCCTCTTCAACCTTGTCCAATTTCATGAACAAAAACCGCGCCGCATTCCAGATTTTGTTCGAAAAGTTCCGCGAGCTTTGAATGCGGTCCTCGGTCCAGATCACGTCACCTACCGACGCCGTGACGGCGAGCGTGAAGCGCATGGCGTCGGTCCCGTACCTGCGGTTGACGTCGATCGGATCGATGCCCGTGCCTTTGGACTTCGACATCTTCTCCCCGTCGGGAGTGCGCACGATCGAATGGAGGTAAGCGGTGCGGAAGGGAACTTTCCCTGTGAAATGCATGCCCAGCATGATCATCCGCGCCACCCAGAAAAACAGAATCTCATAGCCGGTGATCAACAAGCTCGTCGGGTAGTAGGTCTTGAAATCCAGTGTCTCCGCGGGCCAGCCCAGCGTCGAAAAAGGCCACAATCCAGAGCTGAACCAGGTGTCCAGGACATCCGGATCCTGCTCCAGCTTTGCCGTTCCACATTTGGAGCACTTGGCCGGGGCTACCCGCGCCACCATGATTTCCTTGCAGTTGCCGCAATGCCACGCCGGAATCCGGTGCCCCCACCAAAGCTGCCGCGAAAGCGTCCAATCGCGGATGTTCCGCATCCAGTTGAAATATTCCTCGCGCCGGTTGTCCGGAATGATTTGGATCTCACCCCGTTCTACCGCCCGAATCGCCGGCTCCGCGAGCGGCTTCATCTTGCAGAACCATTGCGTCGATACGCGCGGCTCGACGATTGTCTTGCTCCGTTCACACAAACCAATGGCATTGGTGTGCTCCGTGATTTTTTCGAGCAGGCCCAGCGCCTTCAAGTCCTCAACAATCTTTTTCCGCGCCTCAAAGCGGTCCATCCCCGCGTAAGCCCCGGCCGCCGCATTCATTTCGCCGTCGTCGGTCATCACATCAATTTCCGTCAGTTTGTGCCGCCGTCCCACCTCGAAGTCATTCGGATCGTGCGCCGGCGTAATTTTCACCGCGCCCGTGCCAAACTCGCGGTCCACCATGGCATCCGCAATAATCGGAATCTCGCGATTCATCAATGGCAGCAGCGCTTTCTTGCCAACGAGTCGCGCGTACCGCTCGTCTAGAGGATTCACCGCCACGGCGGTGTCCCCGAGCATCGTTTCAGGACGCGTGGTGGCCACTACGAGAAACTCGCTCGTTCCCACCACTGGATACTTGATGTACCACAAGTGCCCCAGCCGCTCCTCGTGCAGCACTTCTAGGTCGCTCAGCACCGTCAGGCACACCGGACACCAGTTCAGCAACCGGTTCTCCCGGTAAATCAGCCCCTCTTCATAGAGTCGGACGAATACCTCGGTAACTACGCGCGACAATTCCGGTGATAAGGTGAATTTCTCCCGCGACCAGTCGCAGCTCTCGCCAATCTGTTTCATCTGCCGGGTGATGATGCCCCCCGACTCTTCTTTCCACTTCCAGACTCGCTTCAAAAATTCTTCGCGCCCCAGGTCGCGGTAATTGATGCCTTGATCCGCCAATTGCTTCACGACCACCCTTTGGGTCGAAATCGAGGCATGGTCCATTCCCGGCAAATACAGCGTGTTGTATCCCCGCATGCGATGCCAGCGCGTGAGGATGTCGATCTCCGTGTGGTCCAGCATGTGCCCGATATGCAGCGACCCGGTCACGTTCGGCGGCGGAATCACGATCGAAAACACCGGTCCCGGCGCATTCGCGTCCGCCTTGAATAGTTCTTCCTTTACCCAGAAGTCTGCCCAGCGCGGTTCAATCTGCTGCGGTTCGTATGCCTTTGCTATCTCGCGAGCCATCCGGTGCACTTCTCCCGTGTTGGGGCAGCCATGGGCCTGCCCGTTCTCGAACAGTTTCAGTCGTTCGGAGTAATCCTTGACTATACGAGGTGAAAAGCAGCTGCGTCAATTCGCACTGGCACTCGGTAGTGTCTCAGTTTCAAGCGCTTTACTCGCCTAACCAATGCGTTCAGTAAGAAGGTTGAAAATCACTGCGCGATGGTCGCAATTCACTTCATGTACTATAACTTTGGTCGGATTCACAAGACGCTGACGGTTACGCCAGCGATGGCCGCTGGATTGGCCGATCACGTTTGGAGCCTAGAAGAAATCGTTTTTCTGGATTAGCTATGACGCGCTTCAAAGAACTGAGACGTATTCAAGAGGCGATCGAGCACAGGAACAAAGCTGAGCTTCAATGGGCATTAGGTTATTGCCAGATGAGATGCAAAACTGCAAAGGCAGTTCACACAATGAGGAAACAGGAAAGATATTGGAGCCAAATGGAACATAAAGTCCGTGCTGCAATGGAAAATTCAAACTGAGACACTACCTGGCACTCTGGAAGTGGGCGCAAATCAATTCACTCTAAACAGCTCTAGCGAAGATCTGACGGGGCAGGGAACTACGGTTTTTTCGATTTCATCTCTTCTTTGACCATTGCTTCGACGACCGGCCTCAGAATCTCGCGTGTAACCGCCTGCAGAACCTCTGGACTCATGTTTGCCAGCACTCGGGCAACCAGGTCGTCCATGCTGGGAGTCGGGGCTGGTGCAGCCGCAGCCGCGGGAGCTTCTACTAGTGTTTCCGGCGCGTAGAAACTTGTTCCGTCTGCGTTTTGTTGCTCCACTGCCTGGGTGGCAGCTTCGGCAACCTGAGCGGCTTCCTCGCGAATGGCCTCGACCGCTGCCGCAGGCAAAGCCGCTTCCTCAATTACCTTCTGGGTCTCTTCGCTTACAGCCTCTGTCGCTTTTTCCGTTCCGTTGCTTGACCCCGGCTGGACAGCCACCGGCACCGCAGCATCCCATGCCGATGCCAGCTTGTTGGCCTTCTCAATCTCAGCATTCCACGGATTTGACGGAACAGAAAACCAAGATTCCTTGGATGTTTTCGTTTGCGGTTCGGCTGTCGGCAATCCAGTCGCGCTGACAGCAGCCGGTTCCGGAGAAGATTGCTCGCGCTCTTTCACGCGTGTCACTTCTTCTACCGCCGTACCGGTCTTAGTCGAACTTTTCGACTGCGCGGCCGGTGAATTCGCCGCCGCCCAGGGGTCGCCCACGAATGGTGGGAGCGCTCCGGTTAGCGCGGCTGCTTCCGGGATGGTGGCCGGGGCCGCCGGAGTTTCCGTCACCAGGTTGCTTGCGGCAGGTGCCGCCTCGACGAGTGCTGGTTTCTCTTCTGCCGGTTCCCATGACTCTCCAGCAGTCTTCTTGGCCAGAATCTGCTCGAAACTTCCTGATCGCCAATCCTTTGCCCCGCTGGTAGAGCCGCCATCCGCATAGCTCTCAGTGTCCTCGTGCCGCCAGGGGGCCGCGGGCTTTGCTTCTTCCTCTTCCTCGTCCGTTTCGTCGGTATCCGGATCGCGCCAATCGCGCTCTGATGCCAGTTCCGAGTTCACTGACGGGAGAAAAGCGATATCGTCGTCCTTCTCGAACGCGGGCGTTTCGAGGAGGCTCCCGAAAGCCACCGTTTCTGAACCACTGTCAATTCGCACTGGCTCAGGACGTGCCTGCACTTCATCCACAAAGCTTTCCTGATCCAATGGCGCGACAGCTGGAGCTTTGGACGGCATTGGCGGCGGGGGCGTACCCCCTATTGGCGCACTCGCGCTACTGGGCGTGAGCAGGTCCGTGCCCTTCAGCACCTCTGGTTCCGGAGTCTTGGCAGTGCTGGCGATGCCGTGCGCTACTCCCGCGCGTTGCAGCGCGGATTTCACCATCGAAATCAAGGGATCGGGAGGAACAAACGGTTTTTTCAGCACCCCATCGGCGCCAACTCGCTGCGCCTCTTGCTCATCCAGCGGATCGAACGCGCCCACCAGAAGAATCACGGGGATATGCGCTAAAGAGGGATCCGTCTTCACGTACTGGCAAACTTCATACCCGTTCCGGACCGGCATGAATACGTCGGCAAGCACCAGGTCAGGCTTCAAATCAGAGATTTTGCGCACGGCGGCTTCACCGTTGCCAACAGCCACGACGTCGATGCCCTGATCTTTCAGGGCCAGCCCCACCATCTTCTGGATGTTGCTGTTATCGTCCGCAACCAGAATCTTGGCCACCGCACGTCCTCCGACAGTACTTTACCCGCGTGGGCCACACTTAGCACGCGGCCATATCAAACGGCCTATACCAATGTATTGGAGCATCCGCTGGAGTGCGCGTCAATCTCAACAGGCTAGGTGTGTGTCGGAAGTGAATACTATGGTTTTGGGCCTTGCTAGGCGGCCCATGGCGCCAAAAACACAAGGAGTGCAGCTCCCAAACGGCGGCACTCCTCTAGACTTCTCCTGCTCTTCGCCTTGCCGCCAAACTCACCAGGGGATGAGTTTTTTCAGCCCCTTCTTTTTCTTGCTGGTCGATTCTTTCGTGGTGTTATCGTTAGTGGCATTCTGCGTTCCGGTTTGTGTCATGGAGCTGTCCGTCTTGGCAGCATCGCTCGACTGTCCCGCAGCGGTTGGCGCTGCGTCCGTTTTGGGAGCTGTCTCCGCAGTTCCCGTCGCCGTTGTGCCACTCACGGAAGCTTCCGTTGCTGGAGGCGAGTTAGGATCCGGTTGCGCGGCAGGTTTTTCTTCGCTTCCTTCTGTCGCTGGGGCTACGCTTTCCGCCCCGCCGGTGGTCCCGCCCGTACTTCCTCCTGGCGTTATCTCGGCCACGATTCCCGTTCTAGCGCCTGCTCGCGTTGGGCTCCCGCCATTCAACACATCGATTCCCGCTTCGCTCTCCGACTCCGGCGTCATCGTGGGCTTTCCACCTTGGGCTGCCATCCGCAGCTCCTGTCCCGGACCTGTCTGAATGACTCGCAGCGGTTTCTTGAAGAGCGCTTCATGCGGTCGCGGCGCATTCTGTTCTGCCGTCATCCAGGCCACCGCCTGGGGGTCGGGTTGCGGCACTGGTGCTCCGAGCGCCTTCAACCGGTTCTTGGCATTGGGAACCAGAGGCGACAAGGGATAATTCCGGACAATGCGTGCATAATACGGGGCCGCAAGTTCTTTTCTCTCGGTGCCTTGCCAGATGTTCCCGAGCATCCACAGTGCTTGGTCCGACTTGCTGTAGAGGGGGTAGCGGTTTACGATCCCTCGTAGCCTGGATTCCGCGGCTTTCTTATCTTCCTTGACGTAATAGTAGTACCCAATGCGGAAATCACCCTCGGCCAGCAGTTCTTGCACTTCGCGCAAATGCTGTTCCGCCTTCGGCGCCAGCTTATCACTCGGGTATTTTGACAGGAACGTCTGGAATTCATCCTCGGCGGCTCGAGCGTGCGTGCGGTCGCGGTCCGGTTTCTCCAGCTGCTTGTAGTGCGTCATCGCCACTTGCAACTGCGCGTAAGCCGCTTCCTCCATCATGGGGAAGAAAATGCCGAAATCCTTGTACGCTTGGATAGCCTGCGTTAGATTCGCCGATCCTCCCTCTCTATAAAACGAATCAGCGATGGCCAGCTTGGCCTTGGCCAGATAGTCGCTGTCCGGATAGGTGTTGATCAGCGTTTGCAGGTTCAGCCGGCCGACTTCGTGACGTCCATGTTTGATGTCCTCCATGGCCTTGCCATACAGAATCTTGTCCGGCTCCGCAGTATTGTCGGCGCTCGTCGATTTATTGACCTTTTTCTTCTTATGCAGGATTTGTGCATCGCTCTCGGTGGCGCTCAGCAGAAACAATCCGGCCATCACCAATAGAGCCGACCGTCTCAGTGTCGCGAAGAATGAAGTACGGAGCAAACTTCACCTCTCTCTCAAATCTGGGGTTCCTAGCCGCAGTCTGCCGAAACTTAGGTACTTCCTCGCTCCATGCAGCTTGTAACGTCCGATTATACCCTGAACGTCTGGCCCGGCCGAACAACAACTTTGCCCTTCGGACAGGTCCCGGTCAAACTACCCCCTTCTGTGATGCCGCCTCGCCATAGGAAGGGTTGCCTGAGGCGTTGTTCCGGCGCTTCCCGGGGTCTTCGGTCCCCTATTCCTTCAGCTTCTTGCTAGGCGTCGCCTGCTTGGCGTTCTGCAGTTCGATGACATCTGCGCCGGTCTCCGAACTCCCCAGCAGCCACTTGCTGAAGAAGTCCCCGCGCGCCACTATGACGTAACTGTTGATCGGCATGTAACTGTGCCGCATCCCTGGGAATACCAGCATCTCAAAACGCTTGTTGGCCTTAATCAGCGTGTCCGCCAACCGCATGGTATTCACCATGCTCACGTTGTCGTCCATGTCCCCGGTAGTCAGCATCAGGTGCCCCTTCAAGTTTTTCGCCAGCTCCGAGTTCTTATCAATCTCGTAAAAGAACTTCTCCGTGCCGTCTTTCTGTGTCTCTTCTCGTACCCCGTGGTACTTCTCGCTCCACGTATTGTTGTAGACGTTGTTGTCGTGGTTTCCCGATTCCGACCAGCCCACCTTGTAGAAGTCCGGATACTGCAGCATCGCTGCCGCGGTCATGAAACCGCCGCCCGAGTGGCCCCACATTCCCATGCGGCTTATATCCATGTAGGAATGACTGGCCGCCAACCGTTGCGCCGCCGCCTTCTTGTCTGCCAACCCGTAGTCTCGTAAATTCCCGTAGCCGTAGCTGTCATACCACTTGTCCCGCTGCGGGCTTCCGCCCCGGTTGCCCACTTCCAGCACGATAAATCCCAGCTGGGCCAGCGGCACGTTTGGGCTTTTCGGTGAAAACGCCTTCGTCACTTGCTCCACTTGTGGCCCGGGGTAGACATACTCAATCACCGGATACTTCCGGCTGGCATCGAAATCAAACGGCTTGTAAATCACTCCATAAAGATCCGTCACGCCGTCATCGGCTTTCACCCGGAAGGTCTCCGGAAACTTGAACCCCGCTTCCATCAATTGCGAGACGTCGGTGTTTTCCAGTTCCGCAAGCTGCGTTCCTTGCCCATCCAGCAGCACGGATTTCGGCGCCGTGTCCACCTTCGAGTAGGTGTCCAGAAAATATTTTCCCGAATCGGGCCAGCTCGCCGCGTGCGTAAAGTTCCCCGGCGTCAGCAATTTCAGCCCGCTCCCATCCAGCCCCACGCGATACAAGTGCGTGTAGTAAGGATCCTCCCCCGCTTCATGTCCGTTTGCCGTGAAGTACAGTGCCCGTGTTTTCTCATCCACCGAGGCGATTTGATCCGTCACGTATTCGCCCGCTGTCACCTGGTTCTTCAGCTTTCCCTGCCCGTCATACAAATAGAAGTGGCCCCATCCGTCCCGCTCCGACCACCACAACATCTCCTTCCCGTTTTCCACCAGCCGCAGCGGCTTTTGTGACATCCACACGTTCGATCGTTCCTCGATCAGCTTTTGCACTTTGCCCGTTGTGCTATCTGCCGCGTCCACTTCGACGCGCCGGAAATCCCGGCTCCGGCTCGTGAAATACAGCTTGTCCGACGTATCGGCCACCCACCGCGGACTCACGCGTGTAAGGGCCGTCGGATTCAGCCGGTTCTCCTCCTGTTCGTCGCGCAGTTCTTCGCGGTCGCGCTCCATCTGGGGAGCGTCAGAAATAGTCAGCACTTCATCCACAAAGCTCTTCGGCTGAACCACCGTGCGCACTTTGCTCGCCACGTCAAAAATATCGATTTCGCTCGCCGGCATGTTTGCTTCGCCCGGCAAAGGATAACTGCGCGTTTCGAGGATCGGCCGCGGATTGGTCAGCGAATGAATCACCCAGTAGTCGCCCACTTTGCGGTTGTCTTCCCGCTCCAGCGCGAACTTCTTGGAATCCTTCGACCAATGAATCGTAACTGCTGTCGTTCGAGGCCCCGCCTTGTTGGTGTCGCCCTGGTCTTCTTTCTTCAATTGCTCGGCCTGCTCCGGCAGCAGTACCCGGGCATAGCTGTATTTTTCCACTCCGTCCGTAGTCACTTGTGTTTCCACAACGCTCGCGTCACCCGCCTTCTTCAGCGCTTTCGCGTAATTCTCCCCATCCATCAGGTAGAGGTCATATCCGCGCGCGAATACCACCGTCTTTCCATCCGGCGACACCGCCGCCCACATCGGTTTTTTCTTCGGCGCGTCAAAATTGTCCAGGCGCGTCAATTTCGCCGTCAGAATGTCATATTCAAAATGAATCGTCCGCGTGTCTTCGGGTTTCTCGGCCGCCTGTAGGGCTTGGCCTTGCTGCTCCCCCTGCTTCATTTCCCCTTCTTTTCCTTGCTCTTCCATATCTTCCTGGCTTTTTTCTTTCTTCGGTTCGTTCGGTACCACCGCGTTCTTTCGAATCTCCACCTCAAATCGCATCCGCGCGTCTTTTTCCGCCAATTTCAGCCGCTTGATCGGCAGGTGCAGCGCATCATATGGAAAATTTGTCAGCGTCGAAAGCGCCGCAGCCACCTTGGCGTTGTCCCACAGCGGAGTCTTCGACTTTTTCATGGGGTCCACAATGTAATACCGCGTCCCTTCCGTCGTCTGGTAGCTGTACCAGAAGCGGTCGGACTCGCTAAACCAGTGCGGCGTCACCGCCAGGTCGAACACCAGTTTGCTTACTTGATCCGGCAGGAAGCGCTCCTCGAGTGCGTAGTTGGGCTCAATCCGCGCCACTCTTACCTCGGAAGCAGTCTCCATCTTCCCCGTTGTCCCCGCGTCCTTTGGCAATGCCCACATTTGCGCGACGAGGAAACCCGCCGTCACGGCAGCGCACACACCGGCCGGCGCCACGCGACTCTTTCTTCCAGACCATATCCGCTTGGAATGTGCAGCTCTCATCACTCTTTCCTTTCCACCCCTCTTCACTCTGATCCACCGCCACACCACCGGCCGCACAGTATAGACCCAAGGGATTCGATTTTTAACGTTCATTAACATCCGCTTGCCGCTTTTTCCGTACAATGCCATCATTCTTTCGGCACTGAAGGAAACGCCGCCCGCTCGCCCATGGACAAACGTAAATTTCTGTTCGTCTCGCTCTCCGGTCTCATCGGTGACATCGCCTGGCAGGTTCTCAAGGAAGGCCACGACGTACGTTATTACATCGAAGCCGAAAAAGAGCGCGACATCGCTGATGGCTTCGTCCCCAAATCCAAAGATTGGGAAAAGGACGCCAAGTGGTCCGACATCATCGTCTTTGACGACACTCTCGGCCAGGGCGCCAAGGCCCAGGCTCTCCGCGCTTCCGGTAAGCCGGTCATCGGCGGCACGCCCTATGCGGACCGCCTCGAAGACGATCGTTCTTTCGGCCAGGAACAACTGAAATCCGCCGGCGTCACCATCATCCCTTACGAGGATTTCGATTCCTTCGACCCCGCCATCGAGTTCGTCAAGAAAAATCCCGACCGCTACGTCATCAAGCCCAGCGGCGAAGCGCAAAACGTGAAGCGCCGCCTTTTTGTGGGCGAAGAGGAAGACGGCGAAGACGTCATCCGCATGCTCGAAGCGTACAAAAAGGCTTTCTCCGACGAAATCAAAGTCTTTCAGCTGCAACGCCGCATCAACGGCGTCGAAGTCGCCGTCGGCGCTTTTTTCAACGGCAAGAAATTCGTCACTCCCGTCAACATAAACTTTGAACACAAGAAACTTTTCCCCGGCGAAGTCGGCCCGCCCACCGGCGAAATGGGCACCGCCATGTTCTGGAGCGAGCCCAACCTGCTCTTCCATCGCACCCTTCTCAAAATGGAGTCCAAGCTTGCCGAGGAAGGCTACGTCGGCTACATCGACCTCAACTGTATCGTCAACAACAACGGCATCTATCCTCTTGAATTCACTTCGCGCTTCGGCTATCCGACCATCAGCATCCAGCAGGAAGGCATGCTCACTCCTATCAGCGATTTTTTCTGGGAACTAGCCACCGGCGCCGAGCCCAAATGGCGCACGCGCAGTGGCTTTCAGATCGGCATCCGCATCGTCGTCCCGCCGTTTCCATTCGATGACGATGCCACCTTCGAATCCTTCTCCAAAAACAACGCCATCGTCTTCAAAAAACCCAACATGGAAGGCATTCACATCGAGGACGTAAAAGAAGTCAACGGCCAGTGGCTCATCGCCGGCACGTCCGGTGTCGTGTTAGTGGTTGTCGGCATCGGCCAAACCATGAAGCAGGCGCAAGCCCAGGTCTATTCGCGCACCAAAAACATTCTCATCCCCAATATGTACTACCGCACCGATATCGGCGACCGCTGGGCGGAAGACTCCGACAAACTCCACAACTGGGGTTATCTCCGCTAGCGGTCATACTCTTCCTGCCTTTCGGGCGGTACTTTCATCCCTCCCGGCGTTCTCTCCGGTTGGCCATTCTTGCCCGCGTTCCCAGACCCCATCGGGTCGTCGTTTTCGCTGGCGTCCTCGATAAGAGGGAAGGAGTCTCGTCAAGAGACGCGCTCTTTGGAAAAAACAGGGTGAGGGAGTGTTTAGGCCAGCACTTCTATCGAGAGAAATACCCGGTCTTCGTGCGAATTTTCAGGCCCGCTTGCTTCGGTCGTATCACGATCTTCCGAAACGCTTCATCCTTGCCCGAATTCGTCGGGTAGTACCCCAGTTCGTAAGAGGTTCTCAATTCCTCCGCAATTTGCCGGAAATAAGAATGTGGGTCTGTGACCTCTGCGTCGATGTGCGCCCCGCCAGTCTCTTTGGCGATGCGGTCCATCACGCTGGTCCCATACTTATTTCGCGCTGTCAGTTGGCCATGCGCTTTCTCGGTGTAGCGAATCGCGTACACCACCACATTCTCGGCTTGCGCCTTCTCAATCGTACTCATCATATCGTGCGAGCTGGAATTGTCTTCTCCATCGCTAAACAACAGCAGCGCGCGTCTGCCGTTTTCCCGCGCCAGCTTCTCCGTCACCGAGTAATAGATCGAGTCGTAAAACGCCGTGCCCAGATCACGGCTTTCCGGCGGCCCGAGTTCGGTGAACTCCGGGTGTTTTCCCTTATCCTTGCCTTTGTTCTTTCCCTTGTACTCCGTCATCCGCTCGATGATTTCCGCTCCCGAAGGCGAAAAATCGCTGATCAGCCGTATATGGTTCGCGAATGTCACCAGAAAAGCGCGATCCCTTGGTCCGAGTACTTCCTTTAAGAATACTTCCAGATCCTGCTCGTGCTGCTTGGAAAAATGATCCTGGCTTCCGCTCACATCTACGATCAAGCCCAGCGTCAGCGGAACATCCGTGCTTCTGGCAAAAAAGGAAATCTTCTGCGGCACCGCGTCCTCAAAAATCTCAACATCTTCCTTGGTGAGGTGCTCCACCAACGCCCCACGCCCATCCCGCACCGAAAACGCCACGTTCACCAGATTCACGGCAACATGAATCGGTTCCTGGCTGAAAGCCAGGCCGCAGCCCAGAAGCACCAGCAGGGAAGCGAACAGATACAAACGAGCGCCGCCCGAGCGCCCGCTGGAGATGCTCACGAAATTCCTTCCCGGGGACAAACTTCTCTCAAATCGGCTTCTTCTCTTTGTCGTCGCCTCGCGCTTCCACATATACCAGTTGGAAGAGGCTGCCCGTCCCGTTCGGTTGGATCGCTACAATGTGCTGCTTTTCCTTCGTCCCCGCTTTAAACACCAGTCCGCCCTTTTCCGGCTTATCGTCGTCGCACTCGAGCTTGTTCGAAGACCCGTTCTTCTCCTTGGCGCTCGTCTTCGGCGAAGCATCCGAGCAATTCAAAACGGTCCCGTATCTAGCCAGGGCCTTTTTGTAGAACTCCGCAATCTTCCCCGGCGAGTCATTCGATTCCATCTTCATTACCGCCAGCTTGAACCCGAACGAGCCGCCCCAAAGCCCCATCTCGACGGAAGAAGAATCGTCCTTTTCGTCCTTGCGCAGCTTCGCTCCGGGGTACACCGGCACGCCCACTTCTTTGGAGGTCGCTTGCTTGCTGAAGCTTACCCCTGCTCCGTCCTTATCCTGTGTTTCTCGCGCGGTGGCTGCTCTTGCTGCATTGGCGGAAACCAAGCTCATCACCCAGAACAGAGTGCTACAGGTTAGAAGTGCCGCGAGCCGCTGGATGACACCGGTTCCACCGTCGGTACCTGGTATTTTCTGATCGCCTACGTTTTGTTTGTTCATAAGACCTACCTCGTGCCTAGAGATACGCGCTTTAGCCTGCTGAAGTTCCCCCGATTCTCATTCCTCAAAGAGGATGGAATACTTTCGACATTCCTCTAGTATTACTCTAATATCGCGGTGTATGTTGCAGCCGTGAGTTGCGTTTTAGAAGGATGGAGGTTTTTGATGAAACGTGCTATCGCTCTTGGGCTGCTGGCCGCGGCCGCGTTCGCGGCAGCTCCCGCCGCCCCACAAGGCGAAAAATCTCAAGTTGCCAAGATGACTCTCAAGGTCGGTGACACCGCCCCCGAGTTCACTCTTCTCAGCGACGGCTGGAAAACCGTGAAGCTCAGCGACTACCGCGGCAAGAAGAACGTCTTCCTGGCCGTCTACGTCCTGGCCTTCACCGGTGGTTGAACGAAGCAACTTCAGGCGGTCCAGGCTGGAATCGCCTCCGGTAAGATTGACACCTCGGATACGGAAGTTTTTGGAGTTAGTCTGGATAGTCCCGCCGCCAACGCCGCGTTCGCCAAGCAAATCGGTGTTACCTTCCCGCTCCTCAGCGACATGAACAAAAAGATGCTCAAATCCTACGGCATCCTTAAAGGTTATGACGTCCACGACGACACCTTCGAATGGGCTCTGCGCGCCAACATCATCATCGACAAGCAGGGCATCATCCAATTCGTCGAAGCGGGCGACAGCGCCGTCGATCCCAACACCGCTCTGACGATGTGCACCACCTTGCACAAGAAGGAATCCGCGAAGTAACCCTCGAATTTCGATGGCCTCGCCACGGGAACGTCCGTGGTGTGCGTGCCCACACCCTGGCCCCCGGGCTTCGAGATCCCCGACGGCCCTAAAGAAAGTCCTTGACATTTATACTGTGCGGCATACAGTGTATGTCACACACTATATGTCACCTGGTACCGACAACCACGAGCTCTTCGAAAACCTCCGCCTCGAACTCCGCCGCGGCTCCTTGATCCTCGCCGTTCTCGCCATGCTCCGCAAGGAGCAGTACGGCTACACCCTGCGCAAGGCGCTCGCCGACCAGGGAATGGCTATCGACGAAGGAACTCTGTACCCGTTGCTGCGCAGGCTAGAGAGCCAGGGGCTGCTCGTCAGCGAATGGCGCGAAGAAGAAAAGCGCAACAAACGCTTTTATCGCCTTTCCGCCGAGGGCAAGGCCATCCTCAAACCGCTCTTGGCCGAGTGGCAGAGCATCAATTCCTCTTTGCACGGGATTCTTTAGGAGCGTTATGGAACTTCTTGAAAGTTACTTGCGAGCCGTCAAGCGCTATCTGCCCAGAGCGCAGAGCAGCGACATCATCCGTGAGCTCTCCGACGAACTCCGCTCGCAACTGGAAGAAAAAGAAACCGTCCTTGGCCGTCCCATGACCGACGAAGAGGTCGCTGCCTTTCTAAAACAACACGGTGACCCCATGACCGTGGCCCGCCGCTACCGCCAGGATTCTCCCAGCCTGACGATCGGCTGGGAGCTGATCGGCCCCGAACTGTTTCCCATGTATCTGATCATGTTGAGCGTGAATCTGGTGATCACCGTGGCGAGCGTGGCGATTGTTTTTCTCATCATGCATGCGCCAATCAAGTTGGACGTGTTTGTCTTCCCGGTGTTGGCTCAGATTGTGGTTCTAACCCTTGTATTTATTGGCCTCAACCTGGTTCGCCGCAAATATCCGCAACCGTGGTACTACCCGCCCGCAGAGTTCACTCCCATGATCCCCATCCCGCGGGGGTACTCCGTGGCCGGCCTGATTTTGTGGGGTCCCATCCTGCTCTGGTGGTTGGCGCTGCCCCATTTCTCGTATCTGATCTTGGGGTCGGACGCCGCGCATCTGAAGCTCGCACCTGCTTGGCACAACTTCTACGTGCCCATCCTCCTGATCCTGCTGGCCTCCATCTCGCAACGGGTCATCAGCCTTTTTCACCCCGATTGGACTTGGCTCGTACCCTTCATGCGCATGGTTATCAACGTCGCCGGCGTGCTGGTTCTCTATTTTCTCGTCTTTAAGAGCCACACCTTAGTAGTCGTCGCCGACGCATTCCAGGGCAACGCGCAGTACGAAAAGCTGGCGGACTCCGTCAATGGCTCGCTTCTCTGGGGAGTATTCGGGCCGTGGCTTTGGATTTGGGCCGGCATAAGCGCGCCCATCTACGCATGGTATTGCCGCCCGCACGTCCGCAGACTGTTACGCAGTAAGCGTGGCGGAGCCGCGTCGCCCGCTTCCAGAGACGCCGCACGGCAGCGAAAGGAATCACCATGATCCGATGTCTGGTTTGGCTGTTGGATCTGCTGACGAATTATCAGGCCTTAGAAGTTGTTGTCCGCAATGTTTTCTCGTTTGGCTTGGCCAATACCGCCATAGGCTGTCTCATCGGCGGCGTCGAGATCGGCCGCCGAACGAAGCTTCGCCGAAATACGGCGGCACCGTCAGGCGCACAGTGATGCGAAGAATTTCAGGAGGCTTTCCATGAACGACAGTTTTCTCGCGGAACTCACCGGGGCAAAAAAGAAATTTGGAAACACGATCGCGCTTGACGGTCTTGACCTGCAAGTCAGAAGCGGCGAGCTTTTCGCTGTTCTCGGCCCCAATGGCGCCGGAAAAACCACCGCCATCTCGTTGCTTCTTGGACTCCAACAGCAAGACTCTGGTACCGCTCGCCTCTTCGGCAAGTCACCCCATCGCGTCGAGACACGCCGCCAAATCGGCGTGATGATGCAGGAAGTCTCCCTCGCGCCCGAACTTCGCGTCCGCGAGCAGATCGACCTCGTCGCCAGCTACTACCCGGCCCCGCTCACGCCCGACGCCGCGATGGAGCTGACCAACACCACCTCCCTCGCCGATCGCCCCTACGGAAAACTCTCCGGCGGCCAGAAGCGCCAGGTTCAATTCGCCATGGCTCTCGTCGGCCGCCCGAAACTGCTTTTCCTCGACGAGCCTACCGTCGGCCTCGACGTGCAAGCCCGCGAACTCATGTGGGTCACGCTCCGCAAACTTGTCAACAACGGCGCCTCCCTCGTTCTCACCACCCACTATCTCGAAGAAGCCGAAGCGCTGGCCGACCGCGTCGCCGTTCTCGCCAAGGGCCGCGTGGTGGCCTCCGGCACCGTGAATGAAATGCGCGCTCTCGTCGTGCGCAAGCGCATCAATTGCTCAACCACGCTAACCGTAGAAGAAGTCACCGCCTGGCCAGGCGTGGAGACCGCCACCGCAGACAAGCAGCGCCTGCTCATTACCGTGAACAACGCCGAATCCGTCCTGCGCCGTCTCCTGGCCGCCGACCACAATCTTTCGGAACTCGAAGTCCGCAGCGCCGGCCTCGCCGAAGCTTTCCTAGAACTCACCCAGGAGACCAAGTCATGAACGCTATTTCCATCCAAGCCGGCGGCGCCCCCGCCCGCGATCACTCCACTCCGGATTCGTCCATGTCCGTCTCCAGGCTCTTCCGTGCCTATCTCACGGAAGCCAAATATGAAACCGTCCGCATGCTCCGTACGCCGGCTTTTGCGATCCCCTTCCTGGGACTTCCTGCCTTGCTCTATGTGCTTTTCGGCGTGGTGATTTTCGGCGCTGCCATCCGCAACGACGCGCAAGCCGGCTTATTCATCTTCGCGGCTTTCGCCTTGTTCGGTGTGATGGGACCGGGCCTCTTCGGCTTCGGGATGGTAGTGGCCAGCGAACGCGAGCACGGCCTGCTCACGCTAAAACGTGCTCTGCCCATGCCCCCGCCTGCCTATCTCGTTGCGAAACTGCTCATGGCCATGATGTTCGCCGTCATCGTGGTGGCCACGATGTTGGCCGTACTGCCACTTGGGCACATTAAGCTAAGCGCTGGCCAACTCTTCGCCGCCGCCGCCGTCAGCATTCTGGGCGCTCTGCCGTTTTGCGCCATCGGTCTGTTTATCGGCGTGCTCACCACCAGCCGCAGCGCCCCGGCCTTCGTCAACATCATCTATCAGGTGATGATGCACGTCTCCGGCCTGTTCTACCCGCTTCCCAAGTTCCTTCGCGCGATTGCGCCCGTCTGGCCAACCTACCACCTCCAGCAGCTCTTCTTCACCGCCATCGGACTGCCCAGCCAGGGCAGCGCGATCACTCACGTCGCCGTTCTCGTGGCCCTGACCTTCGTTCTTACCGTGCTAGCGGTCCGCCGCCTGGCCCTCAAGGGCTGAGAACGCGCTACCATACTTTGCAAATCTTGTCCGGCGGCTTGACCATCGGCTGCCCGGCGTGGCAAGAAAACACCTTCCCAAACTCCGGCATGTTCACCACCACTCCGTTAATGCGGTATTCCGGTGGCGAATGCGGATCGGTCTGCGCCCGCACGCGCAGATCCTCCGGCCGTTCATTCGCGCAAGCCCACTGCGCGAATCCCACGAAAAACCGTTGCTCTGGCGTCAGCCCATCCGCCACCTGCAAATTCTTTCCAGCACTGGCCGCCCCCCACGCCAGGTAAGCCAAAATCTCTCCGCCCAAGTCGGCCACATCTTCTCCCTTTGTCAATTCGCCATTGATGTGCACGTCGTCCACCACCACGTAAGTCGAATACTGGTCGCTCACGCACTTGGTCCGCGCGTCGAACTTCTTGCGGTCGTCTTCTTTCCACCAATTCTTCAAATTGCCTTTGGCGTCGAACTGGCTGCCCTCATCGTCAAACCCGTGCGTCAACTCGTGCCCGATGGTTCCCCCCGTGTCTCCGTAATTCGGCGCATCATCCATCTTCGCGTCGTACAACGGCGGCTGCAGCACCCCGGCAGGAAAGTTGATGTCGTTCATTTGCGGATTGTAGTAAGCGTCCACCGTCGCCGGCGAGATGAACCACTCTCCGCGGTCCACGGGTTTCCCGATTTTCGTGATCTCCCGGCGGTGTTCAAACTCCGTCGCCCGGTGCACGTTCCCTAGAAAGTCGGTGCGCACGATTCTTACGGCACCGTAGTCCCGCCATCTATCCGGATACCCGATCTTGTTGCGAATCCCTTGCAGTTTCACCAGCGCCTGTTGCTTGGTCTCCGCGCTCATCCAATCCAGTTCCTGAATGCGCTTAGCCATGGCGTCTTCGATACGCCGCACCATGTCCAGCGTGCTTTGTTTCAGGTCCGGCGAAAACACTTTGCGCACATAGGCCTGCCCCAAGGCTTCGCCCAGCATGTAGTCGGTGTACCGCACGCAGCGCTTCCACTGTGGCTCTTGTTCTTTCGCCCCACGCAGGTACTTCCGGTAAAACTCAAAATTCTCCTGCACGAATTTCGCTGATAAGTATTGCGCGGAACTATCCGCCACGGCGAACCGCAAATAGGTTTTCCAATTTGCCAGCGGCTCGCTCGCCAGCGCCGCATTCACCTGCTTGAAAAATGCCGGAGCTCCTACGTTCAGAATTTCAATCTTAGGGTATTGCAAAACACTGTAGTAGGTCTTCCAGTCGAAATTCGGCGCCAATTCTTCCAGCCCCGGAATCTTCATTTTGTTCTTCAGCTTGTAGGGGTCGCGCCGCTCTACGCGCGTCATCGAAGCTTTGGCCAGCACTGTTTCCATGCGCATCAAAGTCTCCGCATTCGATTTCGCCGTTGCCGCGTTGTCTCCCAGCAGCTCGAATACTTTCTCGACGTGCTGCACGTACCGCTCCCTCGTCTCTTTCGATTTCGCATCCTCTTTCGTGTAATAGTCCCGGTCTGGCAATCCCAGCCCGCCCTGATCGAGCGACGCAATCACTTGCTCGGAATCGTCCGGATCCTGGTCCGATCCGCCCCGGAACAAAATCGACCGGTAGCCTCCGGTGGTCATCTGCAGCCGCGCCACCAGCGTAGCCATCTCGCGCACGGAGTTCAGCCGCGCAATGGCCTCCAGGTCTGCCTTGATGGGCTCCACCCCGCTTTTCTCGATTCCCGCTTCGTCCACGCACGACCCGTAAAAGTCTCCGACCTTCTGCGTCACCGCGTCCCGCTGATTCAAATTGCTCGCGGCCTGTTCCAGAATTCCGCGCAGAAAATTGAGATTGTCCTGGTAAAGCTTCCCGTAAACGCTCCATCCCGTCTGGTCCGCCGGGATGGGATTTTTCTGCCGCCATCCTCCGCAAGCGTATTGATAGAAGTTCACGCACGGATCGATCGACTTATCCAGCGATCCCAAATCCAGGCTCGGCGAGTATGGCAGCGCTGGCTCACTCGCCGCTTGCCCCTTCGCTGTCCCCGCTAGCGCGAACAGCGCCAGCAAAGCGAGCGCAACCAATGCCAGCCGCCGCGAACCCGCAGGGAACAGATCGATGATCTTTTTCATTTGATTTCTCTCCGTCGCATCGTTTGAGGCCAACCACACGCGCAGCTATCCTAGTGGTGCCCATCCCTTTTTCCAACCGGAAAAGCATTCCTCGGCTACTCCTCGGAATGGTGTCCTGGAAACTTCTCCGAGTGATCCACGGCTCGAAGATGTTCGAGAGGCGGAGCTTGCCACGCCCGTCTGGTCGTTTGACATGAAGAGTTGGAGGAAAGGCCCCGCAGGCGACCTTTCTCAATTCGCAACTGTAAGTTCGATCGTGGAAGATGCCGCAATCCGCGTCCCGCTCATCGGTGACTGGTCAATCACCGCGCCATGCGGCCACTGCGGTGCCGTCACATAATTCACCTTGCGCCGCATCTGCGCCACATCCAAGCGGTGCTGCGCCTCAATCTCATTCAGCCCCGTCAAGTGCGGCATCACGTACGCCGTCTCCTGGGGACCTTCTGAAACCAGCACGTCCACTCGGGGCGTCGCCGCTCCCGCACCGGGTTTCGGATTTTGAATCACCACCGCATCCACCGGATGGTCCGCCATCGTCAGGCCCGAAACTTCCCCGACCTGCAATCCCCCGCGCAGCAGTTCGATTCGCGAAACCCGCAGCGAATTCCCCTCCAGCAGCGGAATCTGCAATTGCCGCTGCCCCAGGCTCAGCACCACGTGCGCCTGTTGCGACACTTTCATCAGCAGGCCCGAAGTCGGTGTCTGCCGAATCACCACATTAATGGGCTGGTCGCTGTAAATCCGGTCCGCCACGCGCAGCACCAGCCCGCGCGATTGCAGCAACTGGCTGGCCTCGGAAACATTTTTCCCCACCAGGTTCGGCATGGTCACTTCGCGCCCGTGAATCGCGATGCGCATCGCCGTAATCGCGCTTAGAAACGCCGCGGACGCCAGAATAAACACCAGCAGCGTCATCCGCCCCAGCCACTCCAGTCTCTCTCTAAAAGTCATACGCTAGAGTCTCTGTCCGTCTGTTGCGGGGTTTACCTCCTAGAGGCTCACCACCGCTGCGCCCGCATTCAGCAGGCTGCCGGCCGTTATTCGCATTTTACAGTATAGTTCCGAGACCCGCGTTTTAGGTTCGCTGAAATTGCGACCATGCGAGAAACCCAATTCGCTTTGCCGCAGCAATCAACGGAAGAGCGCCGGCGAACCGCTTTGCCAGGCGAATTAAGGCAAGACGGTGCGCCTCCGCGCGATCTGTTGGCCGTTCCTCGGCGATAGCTGGCTCTTCTAGCGCCCGGCTAGCTTGCGACGCTGCACCAGTTGTCCACCGCGACTTTGAGAAAACTTTGCAACTCTAGAATCCAAACAGAGAGCCCGAATCCAAACGCCTAAAGAACAGTTGTCCCTGGACACCATCTTCGAGTGCCACTTTCCGCCTGGAACGGGAGTTCCTACGCCTTGGTACCATTGGTTCATTGGAGCCCACATGCTGCGGCTGTTATCTTTTCGGTGCTCGCTAAGTCATCTGGACACAGGGCATCTGAAGTACTCGCGGACTACATGTTCGCAACCTGTGAATAGCCTGTTGAGGTGATCCTGTTATGGAACCCAAGGCCGCTCTTCACGCACCACGGTACCAGCTGGAAGACCACCAGGTAGAGTCCGAGCAGGCGATGCGGTACGGGTGGTCCGAGTTCGAAGTCGTACCCGCTAATAGCGCACTTGACGTTGGGCGCATGCTAGCTGAGGCGTCGCAATCGCTGTCTAACTGCACGGAAAGCGTGCCAAGCGCGAGTGTCCCGATCGCCAGCCGATCCAGGGGCTTCGTCTTGCCGGAGGATATTACGATTACAATCTCCGTCATCGGTGGTCCGTCGAAAGGTGAGGCGCATCAACTCAGCAAACCACGGATTAGCATCGGGCGCGCTGGTGGCGCGACCGATATCCAAATCGACGACCCAAAGGTTTCCGTTTTGCATTGCGCCGTGGCAGTGAGTCAGAACCGGATCAAATTATATGATTTGGACTCGACCAGCGGCACCTATGTCAATGATGAACCCATCCAAACCGCCGAGCTTGAGCACTTGTCGGAATTCCTCGTCGGCTCGTCGCTGCTTCTGGTCACGATTCTCCCGAAACGCCACGCTTAGGATGGTGCTCCTCTAGCTACCTTTCTATTTACAGAATCCCACGCGACTTGTGCAGCACTAAGCAGTTCTTAAGTTGATGCCAGACTGATTTATTACTTCGGATTGGCGTTCTAGGTGTTGCGAACAGGATTTCCCTCCGGCTGATGGACCCAGTGCCCGACTAACGCTGCGGGTCATATGCGGGTGGGCCAGGGAATTCGCTTCTTTCTCTTTCTTGATGCTATCAAACGATGAGAGATCACCGTTTCCACGATTTGCGCTCCACGTAAAACCCGAGGGCGCCCCAGCCCTTTCCGGTTTGGCTCTGGAAAGGATGGAAATTCTTCAGTGTCCTTCTTCATTCCAATCAAATATGTTTCCACACTTGGCTCAGCGGGATTTTCCTCGCCAAGCGCCCCTTGGCGCTAGCAACTCCACTCCGATCGCATAGACATTTTCACGTACGGGCTGCCGGTAGACGACTCTCGCCTCGCACTGCAAGTCTCCCTCCATAGACTTAATAACCAGAGCATCGTTTGCCCACCACAGTTTCTTGGTCAAGACACGCGCCCCTCGCTCGCTTATGTTCTCCGTTACGGTCAATTCGGTGGCGAACGCGCGCTCTCGGCTGGTAAGCATCACGGCTACTGTTGCCGTGCTTCTCTTGTCATATCGTCCGGGCATTATGGCCATAGAGCATCAAATCCGTCGTCTCAGCCTTACGGTTGGCGGAATGTTCCCAAGCTATGCCGGGCTGAAAAGGCAGGTCCCCTGCTTCTCATAAGATAGAAGCCGACACTATTTGGCTCTAGTGTTCCAGAGGACAGATTTGGTGCTGGAAGCCCCGCGCTGTCCCTCCCCGCCCGAAGGTTCTTTCGCGTGTTTCCTTCTTGGGCGAGCCCTGTCATGCCGAGGTGGCCCGCTGTGCTTGGGCTGATGGGAGCTGCGCAGATTGGCGGGCAGGAGCTTCGGGCGAGGATCCGGGGAGTGCCCTCTCGAGGCTGTTTGCGGGAACGGCGTTGTGTTGTTGATTTTCGCAGAATCAGCACTTATGAAAAACAGCGGGGAGGGGGAGAAGGTCCCCCATAGTAATGTTTCCTCGCTTTCGGCCTTCTTTCCGCTCCAACGTAGAACGGTTCACTCCTTCAAAGGCGGCGCCGCATAGTCTGGCAACTTATCCTTGCTGGTATCCGCCCGCTTCACTTCCAGCTCACCGAATAACAGCGACGGGCTGATAATCGTCGTCGGCGTACCGCCGGCTCGATTGCTTACCAGTGGATCGTTGCCCACGGCGATCAAATCATTGCGGATCGTACGAATATCCAATTCATTAAACACCGCGCCGCGCACTAATTCTTCGTGCCCATCTTTTGCATATACTCGATAGAGCAGCCGCGGCGAATTGCCCGGCCCCAGTGTCTCCACCCGATACCCGTAATCCTTGCCCTGCTCCGTCACCATTTGAACGACTTTTTTCTTCAATTCTTCCGTCGATTGCGCCTCGGAGCTCTTCACCAGCAGCACACCCAGGCTCGGCCCGGGTGGCGATCCTGGCGCGGCTCGTCCGTGGCCATTCGAGCCAGGGAAATCGCGAATCGGCACTCGCCCGATCAAATAGTTTGCCAGCATCCCGTTCTCGACGGTGTTGACCGTTTGCGCTTTCACGCCTTCGCTGTCCACCGCGTAACTTCCCACCAGGCTCTTTCCCTGAAACTCCTTCATCGTTGGGTCGTCCACTACCGACAGAAAATTCGGCAGCACTCGCGACTTGTAACTCGTCGCAAATGCTCCCGTCGTGCGGTTTGGTTTCCCAAGCTGTGGTTTTTGGCCCAGCACGTTCTGCCCGATCAACGAGGCCACAATGTCGTCTGCCGCATCCGCCGCAAACAATACCGGCCCGCGATATTCCTCTTCGACGATTGGCGCTTGCCGCAGCGCCACTACCGTATCCAGCATCTTCTTCGCTTCGCCCATCAGCTTGTCGCGCGTCGGCAACTCTTCGGCTCGCGCCACCATAAACGCCGGGCTCCGGCCCAGCCGCATTCCGTCGGCCGCCTGCGCCGAGCTGCTCAATGACACGCTGTACGTCGTCTTTCCACTTCGCGTCACCGTGCCCTCGGAGTTCACCAGGTACTCGTTGACCGCCATGAATCTCGCCGACGCCGTCACCGACTGCACGTCCGGATACTGCCGGTACAAATTCGTCACATCCTCTAGCGTTTTTTTCCAGCCCGCTTCGTCAATTTTCAGCGACACCGTCGGCTCGACAGCAATCATTTGCGGCGCCTTCGCGAAGTCATCTACGGGATTGGGGTCCGCGCTGAACTGCTTGAGGGCCGCCTGTTTTTCCGCCAGCCCTTGTCCCGCCGCTTTGTACGCATCGTCCGTGGCCAGCCAGATCTGGTGCCGCAACGCGATTGCATCGTTGTCCAGTGGCAAGATGGTGGATTCGCCCTGGCTTCTGCCAAAATGACTGTCTTGCTTGTAATCGCCGATGCGCACCACCACCCGCAGGATTCGAAAGTGAAGGTGCTGATTTTCGCGTAACGCGCCGAAAGTCGCCTCCTGGCCAATGTCCTCGACTTCGCTCACCCGGTATTCGATGAAATACGGCGCCTGCACTTGATCCATTTTGAGCTGCGCTTTGGACCGGTCCAATTCCGTCAGCAACGCCTCCAGCAGGCCGTCATCCTTCGCCGCCGCGTGTGCCGCAACCATCGCCGCATCGGGAGCCGCTTTCGGCACTTCTGATGCCGCCCGGCTTGGCGTTGCATTCATCGTCAGCAAGGCCGCCATCGCCATCCCAGTCGCTCGTCGGTAAGAATTCAAGGTTGACGCGAGGTGAGCAATCTTCATGGCTTCGCCTCCGCCTTGGTTGTCGCATCTTTGGCCATACCTAAATCTTCAAATCCCGGCGGGGACAAGAGTGGCGGACGCTCATGCTCGTGGGCACGCTTCTGCACTTCCATCTCGGAGAACAGCATCGACGGCGCAACCGCGGCCACCGGCACCTGCCCGCTTTCCGCTCCGCACACGCCATTGAATACCTTCGGCTGATCTCCGGTTGTCAATATGCGCGTCAACGCCGCCAGCGGTGTTCCCACAATATCCACCCCGCGCACCAACTCATCCGGACGCCCGTCGGCATAAACTTTGTAAACAAGTACCGGCAGCACCTGAAACGCTTGCGGCAACGCTCGCGTCGTCAGCGTGAATCCACCTTGAATATCATCGAAGTACAGCCCATAGGGCTTGCCCTGCTTCTTGACTTCATCGATCAGCTTTTGCCGCATCTCTGCTTCCGGCACCGTTTGTGTCGAAGTCACGATCAAATTTCCCTGGCGCCCCGTCGGCATTCGTCCCGGCTGGTTTCTACCGTGTCCATTCGATTGGCTGAAATCCTTAATGGGCATCCGCGACATCAGAAAATTTTTCAACACCCCATCCTTGATCACTTCCACTCGCCGCGACGGTTCGCCTTCATTATCAAAGTCATAAGCTCCTGCCAACTTCATCCCCGCCATCTCGTGCATCGTCGGATCGTCAATCACGCTTAAAAATTCTGGCAGAACAAGCTGCCCGATCTTCTTCGTGAACGTCTGCCCTTCCTCTTCATCGCGCTGCCGGTGACCTTCCAACCGGTGCCCCAGCACTTCATGGAAAAACACCGCCGCCGCGCGCCCGCTCAATACCGCTGGTCCATCATAAGGTTCCGCTACCGGAGCCCTGCGCAACGCGCTCAGGTCCGTCGCCATTTTTTCGATCCTGCCTGCCAGCTCCTCCTCACCAGGCAATCCGCTAGCCGTCGGCGCTTGAAACGTTTCCACGCGCAACAAATCCATGCCGTCCTCGGCGCGCGTCTGCGCTTCCATAATCAGCCGGATAGACGCGCTCGGCGATACGATCGCGCTACCTTCGCTGGATACCATCCGCGAATTCGAACGCTGCGCCTGAATCATCACTGTCGCGTAATACACCTCCGGGTATTTCCGAAACACTCCTGAGAGTCTCTTGATTTCACCTTCCCATGCCGGGCGATCGAACGGCGGGGCTGCCTGTACCTCTCCGATGTGGGTTTGCGGCTTCTCTTTCGAAAAGTCCGGCGACTTGTCCTCTTCTTCTGCTCGCACCGCCGTGTTTGTCCGAACGTTCAAGAGCGACGGCACCGCCCGCTTGTACTCGCGATCCGTCAATTCCCACAGCACTCGCCGAATGGCATCCGCGTCGTTGCCCAGCGGCATGCTCCCCGAATTCACTCCGCTCGGCCGGCTCTGCCCGTGGGTGTTGTCCAATTCCGGCGCGCCCACGCGCATGTTCACATCCGCAAACCGCCGCTGCCCCGCCGCATTCGTCAGCAAACTCCCGTAGGCCCCCACCAGCACCACGTAATCCTGGTCGTATACCGTGTAGCTGAGGTAGTAAGGCGGCTGCTCCGAGGTGCCAAGCTCCGCGGTCGCGCGCGCAATCTCGGTTTGCATGGCCTTCAACACGGGGTCGCTCGCCGGCGCCGGGGCGGACTTATCGCCCGCGGCCGAGGCCAACGGTAATCCCGCAAGCTGCACCACAACGATCCAGCACGCTGCAACGTGCAGCAGTTTTATCCCGCGGAAACGCACTTTCCCGCGTTTTCCCGCCGATTCAGAGTTCTTCATGTAAGGTGAGCTCCCGTTACCACGGTCAGTCAATGAGTGTCTGTTCGCAAGCGCAAGTGGCAAATTTTAAGTATGTCCTAGTGCTCCGCCTCGCGCAAATCAGCTGTAGCTAAAGCGTTCACCGCTCTTCAATCGCGCGCCGTTGGCAAAATCCGTTGCCTTCACCGCTTTGCGCCCCTCCATTTGGACGAGGCGAACGCTCAAAACGGTTGCGTCCCCGCACCACGCCAGCAGTTCATTTTTTTCATGAAGCAAAGTTCCCGGCGCCCGGCTCGGCAAGCTCGGGCCCCTTTCGCTAGACCGCGGTTCGCCCCAGACGTGACAGCTTTGCCCGCGAAAAGTTGTGTAAGCCCCCGGCCACGGCGCGAACCCGCGCATCCGGTTGTAGACCTCCGCCGCCGGGCGCGTCCAATCGATCCGTCCGTCTTCTTTCTTAAGCATGGGCGCGTAGCTGGCCTCCGCGTGGTTTTGCGCTTTCGGTGTAATCGTTCCGGCAGCCAAACCGCGCAAAGTTTCCGCCATGAGCGGTGCTCCGGCCTCCGACAGCCGAGCGGCAAGCTCCGGCGCCGTCTCTGTTGCGCCAATGTCGATTGCTTGTTCGAGCAGCATTTCGCCCGTATCCATCCCGGGGTCGATCCGCATCGTCGTGACGCCCGTTCGAATCTCCCCATTCACGACGGCCCAGTTAATGGGCGCCGCGCCTCGATATTTAGGGAGCAGGGAAGCGTGCAAATTGATCCAGCCCAGTTTCGGAGTCGCGAGCAATCGTGCCGGAATAATTTGCCCGTAGGCGATGATCACCACGCAGTCGGGAACCAGCTTGCGCAGCAGTTCCTCGTTTGCCGCCGCCCGGATCTTTTCCGGCTGATGTACCGTAAGATTCGCCGCTAGCGCTGCTTCCTTCACCGCCGAAAAAGAAACTTCCTGCCCGCGCCCTCGCGGCCGGTCCGGTTGGGTGATCACCCCCACGATTTCAAAGTCGGATTGTGCGAGAAGATATTTAAGCGTGGGAACCGCAAACGAAGGCGTGCCGCAGAAAACAATTCGCATCATCAATTCACTGCGGCCGGCAGACGGCCGACTCCGGCACTTACCACTCGCCCTGTTTCCTGAGCTTCTTGATTTTCCGCTTGATTAGGTCGCGCTTCAGCATGCTGAGGTGCTGCAAAAATAGAATTCCATTCAGGTGATCGATTTCATGGCAAAACGCCCGCGCCAATAAATTTTCCCCGCGTATTTCAAATTCCTCACCCTTGGCATTCTGCGCTTTGATGGTCACAAACTGGGGGCGCATTACATACCCTCGAAATCCCGGAATCGAGAGGCAGCCCTCTTCTTCCCGGACTTCGCCTTCCGCGTGAATAATTTCCGGATTCGCCAGCACAATCTTGGCTTCGGGATTTTTCCCGCCGGTCACGTCCACCACCGCAATCCGCAAGCTCTTCCCAATTTGCGGCGCCGCCAATCCCACGCCCTGCGCCGCATACATCGATGCGAACATATCCTCTGCAAGCTCTTCCAACTCGGCATCGAATTTCTTGACCGGCGTCCCCGGTTTCTCCAGGATGGCGTCGCCGTACTTTACGATCGGGTAAATTTTGCGCGCCGCCGCCGGCGCTTGCGTCGTCTGGGTCGCCGTCGGCGCGGGGCCTTCAGAAATCTTCGATTTGTCGGGCATAGTTGTCGAAATTCCGTCGCATTTCCGCGAGAGAGTCTCCCCCAAATTTTTGCAGAAAAGCATCCGCCAGCACAAGTGCCACCATCGCCTCGCCCACCACGGCCCCCGCCGGCACCACGCACCAGTCGGACCGCTCGTACGCGGCCTTCACCGGCTCTTTGGTGACCATGTCGGTAGTGTGCAGCGGCTGCCGCAGGGTTGAAATGGGTTTCAAGTACCCGCGCACGACCACATCTTCGCCGTTGGTGATCCCGCCTTCCACCCCTCCGGCACGGTTCGTCGCGCGACGGAATCGCCGCGCCGACTTTTCATAAAAAATCTCGTCCTGCACTTCGCTCCCGAACGACCCCGCCCCGGCCACGCCTCCGCCGATCTCTACCGCCTTCACTGCTTGCACGCTCATCAGCGCCTGCGCCAGCCGGCCGTCCAGCTTCTCATCCCACTGCGCGTGGCTGCCCAGCCCCACGGGAACATTGTGCGCGACGATCTCAAAAATTCCGCCCACTGTGTCCCCGGCTTTCAGCACCGCATCGACTTCCGCCTTCATTTTTTCCTGCAGCGCCGCGTCAATGCACCGCAAAGGCGAATTCATATCCTTGCTAACGGCTTGAATCTTTTTCCAGGTGGCAGGCTTTTCCAGACGTACGTGCCCCACCTGAATGGTGTGGCTCGCGATCTCCGTCCCAAACTCGCGCAGCAGCAACTTTGCAAACGCTCCCGCAGCCACACGTGCCGCGGTTTCCCGTGCCGAGGCTCGCTCCAAAATGTACCGAGCATCGTGGTAGTCAAATTTCTGCGATCCGGCAAGGTCCGCATGCCCCGGGCGCGGCGCCACCAGCTTTCGCGCGTCAGCATCGTCTTTCCCAGCTTCCACCGGCAGGATTTTTTCCCAATTCGCCCAATCGCGATTCTCGATCCGCAACGCAATCGGGGCGCCGATGGTGGTCCCGTGGCGCACGCCCGCAAAAATTTCCGCCGTATCCTTTTCAATCTTCTGCCGCCCACCGCGTCCGTAGCCAAGCTGCCGCCGCCGCAACTCGTGATTGATAAACTTCACGTCGACGGGCATTTGTGCGGGCAGCCCGGAGATAAACGCCAGCAGCGCCTGTCCGTGCGATTCACCCGCGGTGTAAAAACGTAGCATCCCGGTCCATTCCTCGCGCGCATTGGCGCGTAATCAATCCAAAACAAGTGGAAAACAAACAGTGTAGCCGCCGCCCCGCGCTGCGTCCAGCAGGCCTCCTGCGCCCAGGGATGAGATATGCTATGGCGCGTTATGGAAAGGTGAGAAATGATAACGATGAAGCAAATCAGCGCGGGCGCGGCAATAGCGGCAATCGCTGTCCTCAGTGTGGCGATCGGATCACCAAGGTCTACCGCCGCGGCGGCCAGCGGGGATGCGGCGGAACAGGCCATGGCAGAGATCCGACCGGAGGCCATCCGGGCAGACATGACATTTCTAGCCGACGACTTGCTGGAAGGGCGGGGAACAGGGGTGCGCGGCCATGAACTGGCGGCCAAGTTCGTAGCCGCGCAGTTCGAGCAAATGGGGTTGCAGCCAGCGGGAGACGGCGGTACGTATTTTCAGCGCGTGCGCCTGCGGGACTACCGTGCCGACGAAGAAAACACGACCGTGATTTTGTCGAAGCCCGGGAAAGAGTGGAAGCTGGTCAATCGAAAGGATTATCTAGTGTTCGGGGACGCGGGACGAACAAGCGGGTCGGTGGAGGCTCGCGTCGTTTATGTGGGGTATGGAGTAACGGCGGCCGAACAGGGCTACGACGATTACCAGGGTGTGGACGCGACAGGCAAGGTGGTGGCGTTTACTTTCGGCGCGCCACCGAGTCTGGAGAGCTCTCTCCACGCCCATTATTCCGCATTCGAGAAAAAGGCCGCAAACGCCGCCAAGCATGGCGCCGTGGGCGTGCTCTTTCTAACTGATCCGATCCTGGAACAGATATATAGCTTTCAGCAAGAGATGGATGCACTCGTGTTTCCGCACCTGGCGTGGCTCGACCCCCAAGGACGCCCGAACGATTATTACCCTCAGCTGCAAGGTGGGGCGTTCTTAAGCCTGGACGCCGCCAAAAACGTTTTCGAGGGCAGCGCACACAGCGCTGAGGAAGTGTTTGCCGCAGCAAAAGCGGGGAAACAACTGTCATTCGACCTGCCGTGGACGTTGAAGAACCAATGGGCGTCGAAGTTGAAGGACCTTCAGAGCCCAAATGTTGTCGCCAGGTTGCCGGGAAGCGATCCCACGCTGCGCGACGAGTGCGTCGTCTACACCGCGCACCTGGATCATTTGGGCATTGGAAAGCCGGTGAAAGGCGACAGCATTTACAACGGCGCTCTGGATAACGCCTCCGGCAGCGCTGATTTGCTCGAGGTTGCCCGCGCGTTCAGCAGCATGAATCCCCGGCCGAGGCGGTCGATATTGTTTGTGTCCGTGACGGGAGAAGAGGCCGGGCTGCTGGGGTCTGATTATTTCACACATAACCCGACGGTGAAAAAGAGTTCGATGGTCGCGAATGTAAACATGGATGAGGATTTGATGTTGTGGCCGCTCAAGGATGTGATCGTGTATGGAGCGGATCACTCGAGTTTGGGCCGAGAGGTAAACGAGGCGGCGGCACGCCTGCACCTAACGGTGAGTCCTGACGAGCAGCCCGAACAAGCATTTTTTATCCGCAGCGACCAATACTCGTTTGTGAAGCAGGGTATTCCGGCCATCGCCGCAAGCGCGGGGACCAAGTCCGACGATGCGAAGTATAACGCCAAGGAGATTGAGGCCAAGTGGGAGGAGAACGTTTACCACCACCCACAGGACGACATGAACCAGCCGTTCTTGTTTGAAGAGGGCGCCAAGTACGCGCGGTTTAATTTCCTCGTGGGGTATTTTGTAGCCCAGAGGACCGAGCGGCCATCCTGGAATAGAGGCGACTTCTTCGGCGATCACGCTAGCAAAGAATGAAGCAACGAGAAGAGACCAATCCAGAAGGCCAGGAGGCTTCTCCTTGGTTGTCTCCGTGTCCATCTGACGTGCCCCAGCAATGTCGAGGTACATGCTGCTTCCATTCCCGCATTTCCGCCGTCAAAGCCCTTAAATCGCGGCGCGCTAAGTTCTCACTCGAGCCACTTTCTCCGCCGCTCCCTTCCGAGGAGGTATCGTGATACGAGGCAAACGCTCCTTGCTCCTTTTGCTCGCGGCATTCATGGCCGCTCCGCTGTGGGCCGCCACGCACTCCGCCGCCGCCTTCAAGAAGCTGCAATCGCTCTCCGGCGAATGGGAAGGGAAGGACGACCGTGGCATGCCCGTCAAAACCACTTTCAAGGTTCTGGCCTCCGGCACCGCCGTCATGGAAACCCTCTCCCCCTCCGGCATGGAGGAAATGGTCACTCTCTACAGTATGGACGGCGATGGCATCGCTCTCGTCCACTATTGCCCCACCAACAACCAGCCGCGTATGCGCGTCGTCCCCGCTTCCGATGAAGTCAAGGAACTTAGCTTCGACTTCGAAGGTGCCGGTAACCTCAAGTCACCCTCCGCCGGCCACCAGCATCACCTTGTCCTCCGCTTCGAAGACCCCGACCACCTTACCGAAACCTGGACCTGGCGCCAGGACAACAAAGACATTCCCATGCTTTTCCACCTAAGCCGCAAGAAAAACTGAGCCAACTCCACTCTCCACCGACCCCGTGCCCTATCCTTATTCTTGGTCCTGAAGTCGCCTGGGTAAGGGCTGGCCTCGGCCCTGACCGCTGTACTTCCTTACTTCATTGCTTCCTTACTCCTTATCGGAAACAGCATGGGCTCGGCTGGCGGAGTATCGGCGATGGCCTCAAGTTGCGGATAGTGCCGCCGAAGCGGCTCAGGTACCTTCACTTTCGAGTCCTTCAAGATACTGATGAGCTGAAGGGCGTTGACCACCGCCTTGCCCTGAAAATGATTATTGGCGATCACGAAGGTATTACGCGCCTGTTCGCCGACTTTCCGAACGCGACGGACCCACGGCGCCAGTTCTTCGCTGGTATAAAGATAGTTGTAGCGCTCGTGAGCGGGAATCGTGGCATCGTCGCTGAACCAGGTGTCATACCGCCGCCCGTGCAGCCGAACATACCCGACAGCCGCGGTAGTTTCGGCGGAAGGCCCAAGAGACCGCCCGATCATGGGCTGGTCAATGTTGCAGAAACTCGCTCCGCGGGCGCGCAGCAATTCCAGGGTCTCGGGCGAATCCCATGTACCGTGGCGCACTTCGACTACCAGCGGGTAGTCCGCGAATCGTTTCAAGACCGCTGCCAGGTAGGCAACCGTGTCCGCCGTGCGATGAAACGAGAAAGGGAATTGCAGCAGCACTGCGCCGAGTCTGTTCGCTGCTCGCAGCACATCCAACCCCGCGCGCACGGCACGTTCATCCGCAGCCGCCGAGACGGATGTTGTCGATCGGATGTCGTGCGTGAAGCGCTGCCAGAGTTTCGCGGTGAAAACAAACCGTGGATTGGCCGCCACGCGATCGATCCACTGCGCCGCGTGGTCCGGACGCACCGGCTGGTAAAACGAAGTATTGATCTCGATGGTGTCAAAAAATTCCGCGAGATAAGTCGCTTCGTGGAATCCTCTGGCACGTCGAGACGGATATACGTAGCCGGCCCAGTCTGGATAAGACCAGCCCGCCGGCCCTACGCGCAGAATGTGCCCTGGCGCGATACGGTCCGCCCCAGCCTCGCGAGCAACCGCCACGCGACTGGCAAAATGATTGGCCTCGCTCGTCTGCGGCGGAGTCTTTGATTTGCGCGGCGACATGAAGTGGCGCAGGCCATTCGCGCCGCAAGCAGAGTAGAGGGAAGGGAGGAGCAGTGTCAACGCAGGCGCCAACAAACGCAGGCGCCAACAAAAATTCTGCCCGCCGTTGCCCTTGGCCTTTCAGGCTGCTATGCTTTTCTGCGATGTCGTGTCAGAAGCCGAGGCTCGTCCCTCTCCTCTTATCCAGGTTTTCCTACAGGTGCTGCCATGAAACTCTCCATCAATTACAAGCATGTCGAGTCGCACAAGTCAGTCGAACCCGAAGTCGCGCGGCACGTGGCTAAACTTGAAAAACTGCTGCAGAGTTATTCGCCGGATCTCATTCAATTGCACGGCGCATTTTCAAAAACTCCGCGCACCGATGAGCATTGCTGCACGCTGAATTTGTCGCTCCCCACGGGAACGCTGCACGCCACCGATACGGGAACAACGGTGCGAACCAGCTGCAAAAAAGCCTTCAGCGATCTGGAGGCCCAGGTAAAAAAACACCAAGCCAAGCTGCGCAAAGATTACGAATGGCGCCGTAAGCGCCCGCTCCCCAGCGCCGAAGTTCTCTCCTGAGCCAGCGCGGCGCCGCCACGGATCCAGCAGCAAATTCCGCCCGGCGGTTGCGGCCAACTGCCTTTTGCAGCCACAAACTTGACTGCGATTCTGCATGTGCCGCTGAACGATCACCGGTTCGCGAGTTCCGATCTCTAGAAAATCAACTCCAAGCGAAGCTCCGGCGGATAGAGATTGTTGCGCCCTGGCTTACGCATATTCTCGACGAGGACAAGCTAGCTCTTGCTTGGACCATGATTGCCTTCCAGCCGGGCAGCCGCCCACATCCCGACTTTCTTAAGCAAACGCACGAGTTCTGCTCGTTCACTGGACCTCAACACCGCCATGGTTTCCTCCATGTCAATCGCGTGCTGCTGGAAAGCTCGTTTGATTAAGCGTCGACCGATCGCGGTGAGCTGAACGATGCGGGCGCGGAGGTCCCCGGTGCCGGCGGTCCTCCGGACCAGCTTTTTTGATTCCAGGCGGTCGACGGCTGCCGTGATAGAGCCGCTGGTGAGCAGAACCTTTTTCCCGATGACATTCACCGGCAGAGGACCCTTGTGAAGAAGTACTTCTAGTACCGCGAACTCCGAAAGCCCCAGGCCCAACGCGGACACGCTTCGAACAGCATTCTGCTCGATCGCGTGGGCGGCCTTCCGCAACACCCACCAGACGTGAGGTGCTGCTTCGCCGCTCGGTTTCGAGCTTCGGGTCGCCAGTCGCACAGTCCCCTCTTTGCCAGAGCCAACTCCTCCATAATACTCGACGTCAAGTTATATTGGCTATAAAATATTGCAAATAGCCCATATAACTACGACACTAGGCCGCGCATCTATCTTGATGTCAAGATATTATCTCAGCCCTTCGAAGGGAGAAAAAAGGAAATTCCATGAAAACGACTTACAAAATCGATCCAGCGCACTCCACGGCGCAATTTGTCGCCCGCCACATGATGATCACGAATGTCCGGGGTGGATTCAGCGGCGTAGAAGGCACGGTGGTATACGACTCGGAGAATCCGACGGCTGCGAGCGTCGATGTGGTGATCGACGCGAATAGGGTTAACACTCTGGAAGCCGCCCGTGATACCCACTTGAAGAGCGCGGATTTTCTGGATGTCGAGAAATACCCCACCATCACCTTCAAGAGCAGCTCGATCGCACCGGATGGCGATGGCGAACTGAGCTTGAAGGGTAACCTGACGATCCACGGAGTGACCAAGCAGGTGGTTCTGAAGGTAGAAGTCCCGTCGGCGGAGTCCAAAGACCCCTGGGGGAATGCCAGGATAGGCGCCTCGGCAACGACAAGGATCAAGCGGAGCGATTTCGGTCTCACCTGGAACGCGGCGCTCGAAACCGGAGGATTCCTGGTTGGCGATAATCTGAAAGTCGAGCTGGACGTCTCGCTGATCAGAGCATAACGGGAACGGCTCGCAGACCGCGAGCGCCTCGGTATCGTCCGTCTCAGAAGAGTAAAGTTTTCTAAATGAACCTGTGACCACCGAGCACGCTGATCAACCCAATAGAAGTTGACTTAGAGGAGCCGCATAGATGCAGATTGGAATCGACAGTTTCGCAGCCGCTATTTCCGACCCGGCCACAGGTCTAACGCTCAGCCCGGTGGAGCGTATGCACCATCTACTGGAAGAGATTGAGCTTGCCGACCGAGTCGGGTTGGATGTTTTCGGCATTGGCGAACATCACCGGGCGGAGTTCCTCGACTCAGCTCCCGTCGTGATCCTCTCAGCTGCCGCCACGCGTACGGAGAATATCCGTCTCACCAGCGCTGTCACGGTTCTCAGTGCCTCAGACCCCGTTCGCGTTTTTCAGGAGTTCGCGACTCTGGACCTCATCTCCCGCGGCCGCGCCGAGATTGTCGCCGGTCGGGGCTCTTTCATCGAGTCCTATCCCCTCTTCGGGCTGCGTCTTGAAGACTACGACTCGCTTTTTGCAGAAAAACTCGATCTTCTGCTAAAAATCCGGGAAAGCACCAAAGTGCACTGGTCCGGAAAACACCGAGCGGCCCTTACCGGCCAAGCAATCTACCCTCGGCCGCTGCAGGATCCACTGCCCATATGGGTCGGTGTCGGCGGCACGCCCGAATCTTTCGTTCGCGCAGGAATGCTCGGACTTCCTCTCATGGTTGCCATCATCGGCGGTGAGCCTAGACGCTTCAGGCCCCTTATAGACCTCTATCGCGAGGCTGGGCGCCGCGCTGGTCATTCCGCCGAGGGACTTACTGTAGGTCTTCATTCCATTGGCTTTCTCGCGGACACGACTGAGGAAGCCGCGGAAATATTCTATCCAGGCTATGCGCACACATTTACCGAAATAGGCAAGGAACGGGGCTGGCCAGCCGCTACACGCGCTCAATTCGACGCCCAACG